>Ga0255341_1000046_pt1 | contig 228518 bp, 184 predicted proteins | sample wastewater_treat_8_FD_192418 | JGI IMG/M metagenome (GOLD analysis project Ga0255341, IMG submission 192418) | Wastewater microbial communities from Lulu Island WWTP, Vancouver, Canada - plant12 | ecosystem: Engineered > WWTP > Wastewater > Unclassified | place: Canada: Vancouver, British... | reverse complement strand
GCTCGGGCCAAACATGAGAAATTCACCTCCTGACGTTGGTTTTGGTCAACTTTCGCCAGTATACAGGTTGAATAACCGTGTTTGGCCCCTATCCATGCACCTATTCTGAAACTGGGGATCACTGAGCCCTGAGCGCCTTCTACTTGAAAAACTCCCCTGAAAATCCGGATAATCACGGGATTACCGCCTTGAGGCGCCTGCCAGCGCAATTCTATAGACCCGAACACGCGACGCAAGGATAGTTTTTGTTATGAGTGACCATGCTTTCGAGCCGGTGCCGTCCCAGTTCAATTTCTCAGAAGCCGAAAAAGACGTGATCCGGTTCTGGAAAGAAAACCGCATTTACGAAAAGAGCCTGGAGGCCCGCATCGGAGCGCCGGAATTCGTCTTCTACGAAGGGCCGCCCACGGCAAACGGCATGCCCCATCCCGGCCACTGCCTTACGCGCACCATCAAGGACATCTTTCCCCGCTATAAGACCATGACCGGCTATTATTGCGAGCGTAAGGCCGGATGGGACACCCACGGCCTGCCTGTGGAGATTGAAGTCTGTAAGGAGCTTGGGATCCTTGACGGCGGCAAGGCCGCTATCGAAGAATACGGCGTCGAGCGGTTCAACCGCACCTGTGTCGAGTCGGTGTTCCGGTATCAGCGCGAATGGGAGGAACTCACCGACCGCATCGGCTTCTGGGTCGACCTCGAAGAGGCCTACGTCACCTATCACCAGAGCTACGTCGAAAGCGTCTGGTGGGCGCTCAAGCAGCTGTTCGACAAAGGCCTTCTGTACCAGGGGCACAAGGTCGTGTGGTGGTGGGCGCAAGGCGGCACCGCGCTTTCCGCCGGCGAAGTCGGCGAAGGCTACCGCGACACCGATGATCCCGCCATCACGGTCCGGTTGCGCCTCCCCAAAGCCAGCCGCAAGGCGCTCGGCCTTGACAACTCCAACACCAGCCTCTTGATCTGGACGACGACCCCGTGGACCCTCTCGAGCAACTGCGCCGTCGCTGTCGGGCCGGATATCGAATACGCGGCCGTCAGCCATACCCACGACGGCGGGGAAGAGATCCTCATCCTGGCCTTGCCTCTGGTCGAACGGTATTTCGGCGAACATGCCACCGTCATCAGGATCTTCAAGGCGTCGGAACTCATCGGGCTCAAATACGAGCCTCTCTTCAATTACGGCACGCCCACCACGGTCGACGGCAGCCGCGAAGCCGATGCGTACTGGCAGATCATCCCCGGTGATTTTGTGGAACTGGAGACCGGCACCGGGATCGTCCACATCGCGCCCGCGTTCGGTGAGGACGACTACCGTGTCTGCCAGGAACAGGGCATCGGGTTCTTGTGCTACGTCAAGCCCGACGGTACGTTCGATGAGCGGGTCACTGATGTCGACCCGTATGATCAGACTCCCTTTGCCGGGCAGTTCTGCAAGGACGCCGACAAAGGCATCACCCGGCTGCTCAAGGAAAATGGCGCGATTATCAAGCACGAGCAGTACCGGCACGCCTACCCGTTCTGTCCGCGTGCCGACGACGATCCCCTGATCCAGTACGCGCGCCGAAGCTGGTTTATCCGGACCTCACAGTACCGCGACGAATTTCTCGCCAACAACCGGCTCATCGACTGGTATCCGGAGCATATCCGCGACGGCCGTTTCGGGAATTTCCTCGAAAACAACGTCGACTGGGCCATCTCGCGCGAGCGCTACTGGGGCACCCCGCTGCCCGTCTGGGTCTGTGACAAAACCGGGTACATGGAAGCCGTCGGCTCGTATGCCGAACTGATGGCCAAGCCCGGCGCAGAGGGCGTTGAGGTCTGGGAGCGCGCCAAGGCGGACAATCCCAACCTGGTCGAGCATCTCAAGATCCACAAGCCCTACATCGACGCGATCACCTATGCCAGCCCGAAAGACCCCTCCGCGCGCATGCGCCGGGTGCCGGAAGTCATCGACGTCTGGTTTGACGCGGGCTGCATGCCGTTCGCCCAGTGGGGCTATCCTCACCTTCCCGGCAGCGAAGAGCAGTTTGCGCGGCGGTTCCCGGCCGACTTTATCAGCGAGGCCATCGACCAGACCCGCGGGTGGTTCAACGCGCTTCTGGTCATCAGCACCATCGTTCACGGGAAGGACAAGGCGCCCTACCCGCACCCCTTCAAGAGCTGCATCTGTCTGGGGCATATTATGGGCGAAGACGGGCTGAAGCTCTCCAAACGTCTCAAGAATTACCAGGAGCCCGGGCTGCTCTTTGACCAATACAGCGCGGACGCCCTCCGGTGGAGCTTCTTCGCCAAGAACCCCCCCACCAGCACGGGGCGTCTGTCTGAACGCAACGTCGAAGAGGTCCAGCGCGAACTGCTGATCCGCTGGTACAACGTCTACAGCTTCTTTGTAATCTACGCTAATCTCGATGGTTTCAACCCCTCGACGGCTCCGGCCGCCTTCCTCGAACGGATGGACCTGGATCCCGCAGGGGCCACCGGCGATGGAGGAGACGCGCCGTATGCACCACGCGAGGATCGCGCCGAACTCGACCGCTGGATCCTCCATGAGCTCGACCGCACGACGCTTGATGTCCGGGAAGCGATGGAAGACTACGGCTGCAACCCGGCCGCGCGCAGCATCCAGGCCTTTGTGGAAAGCCTCTCCAACTGGTACGTGCGCCGCAGCCGCGAGCAGTTCTGGGCCAGCGGATGGTCCCCTGAAAAGGCCAATGCCTATTGGACTCTCTACGAATGCCTTCTGAAACTGGCTCAGCTGGCCGCGCCGTTCGTGCCCTTCTTCGCAGAGATCACGTGGCGCAACCTGAGCAAACCCTTGCCCGGCGCGCCCGAGAGCGTGCATCTCTGCGCCTATCCCAGCGCCAGCAGAGACGGCATCGACATACAGCTTCTCGATGAGATGGCCGCCGCGCGCGAAGCCGTTACCCTCGGGCTCAGCGCGCGCCGCACCGCCAACATCAAGGTCAGGCAACCCCTGAGCCGTTGCGAACTCGTTCTCAGCAGCGACGACTTGCGCCGCGGACTCGAAAAGCATATTGAAATGGTCAAGAGCGAATTGAACGTCAAAGAAATCGCGTTCACCGACGATCCGGACGCCTATGTGTCGTTCGAGCTCAAACCCAACTTCAAGCTGCTCGGGCCCCGTCTCGGAAAGAAGGTCAAATCTCTCGGCAAGGCCCTCGCCCAGGGCGATACCGCCGCCATGTGCGCACAGCTCCAGAACGGAGCACTCACCGTCGATCTCGACGGCGAGACCGTCGAGCTGACCGCAGACGAGGTCGAGGTCCGGCTTTCCCCGAAAGAAGGTTTCGCCGCTGCGCAGGGACGCCACATGGTTGCCGTCATTTCCACCGAGATCACCGAAGAACTCCGTCAGGAAGGCTGGGTGCGCGAGTTTATCCGGTGCGTTCAGGATATCCGGAAGGATCAGCGCCTCGCCTACGACGCCCGCATCTCGCTGGCGGTCACCCTGGACGACGGCCTGCTGGCCACGGTGCTGACGGCATACAAAGACAAGATCGCCGGTGAAGTCCTCGCTGAGGCGTTCACGATCGGCCACGGCGCATCCAACGAAGGCAAGCAGGTGGAGATCGACGGGGTCGCTGCGTCCGTGCTGGTCAACGCCCTGTAGGCTGGGTGCACGGGGGCATGCCGCCGGGCCGGAGATGGCGCGATGCGCCTGCCTGTGCGGGCTCGCGAGCCGTTTTCAGCGGCACGTTCGAGCAGGAACGGGTTCTCGTTCCGCAGCCTCAACAATGCGCGAGGTAGGCCTCTTTGATCTTCTCCACGAAACTGTTCTGATCGGTGGCCCACCACGCATCCGAGAAGATCTCGACTTCGATGTCGCCCGTGAAGCCCGCCTGTTCGACCCAGCCCCGGATGCCCCGGATATCGATACAACCCTCGCCCATCAGCCCGCGATCGTTGAGGAGATCGCGGGTGGGTGTGCGCCAGTCGCAGACATGAAACGAAAGGATCTTGCGGCCCGCGCGGGCAATTTCGTATTCGAGCCGGGCGTCCCACCAGACGTGATACACGTCCACCGTCACGCCCACGTGGTCGTCGTCGAGCTCCTCAACCATGTCGTTTGCATCCGTGAGTGAATTCACGGCCGAGCGCGCGTCGGAGAACATGGGGTGCAGCGGTTCAATGGAGAGTTTTACCCCCGCCGCGCGGGCGTCGGGCAACACTGCGGCAATGCCTTCAGCGATCTGCTTGCGGGCTTCTGAAAGCGGTATGCCCGGTACGGCCCCGCACACCAGCACAATCAGCGGCGCACCGATGGCGTGCGCCTCAGCAATGGCGCGGCGGTTGTCGTCGAGCGCTTTGCTCCGTCCGTCTTCCGTTAGAGCGGGGAAAAACCCGCCGCGGCAGAGGCTGGTCACACGCAGGCCCGAATCCCGGAGCATGCGCGCCGATTCGTCCAGGCCCTGCGGTTCCAGCCATTGGCGCCATACCGTCACCCCGGGCACCCCGGCTTTACGGTAATTGGCGAGGCATTCGCCCAGCGGCCACGGTTTCGTTGTGATGGTGTGAATGCACAGCCGCGAGAAATCGGTCAATGGTTCCAGCACGGCGCCCGCTCCTCAGTCCAGGGCCGGGACATCCACCCAGCGCCGCTCCTGCCACGATTGTATCCCCAGCTCGGCCAGCTGCACTCCTTTCGCGCCTTCCTTGAGATCCCACCGGAACGGCTCGTCTGTGATCACATGCCGCAGAAACAGCTCCCATTCCGCCTTGAACGCATTGTTGTAGGCCTGGTTGTCGGGCATCCGCATCCAATTTGAGCGATAATCGATGGGACTGGGGACATCGGGATTCCATACGGGCTTCGGCGTCGCCGATTGCGGTTGCACGAAGCAGTCGCGCAGCCCCGCCACCGCCGATCCCCGGGTGCCGTCGACATGCACGGTCAGCAGGTCGTCGCGCCGCACCCGCGTGCACCATGAGGAGTTGAACTGGCAGATGATGTTCCGGTCGGTGATGAAGGTGGCGTAGGCCGCATCGTCCGTATCGCAGTCGTACGGCTGGCCCTGCTCGTCCCAGCGCCGGCCAATGTGCGTCGCGCCCAGGCAGCTCACGGAGGTGATGTTGCCGAAAAGGTTATCGACCAGATAGCGCCAATGGCAGAGCATGTCGACGATGATGCCTCCACCGTCCGCCTGGCGGTAGTTCCAGGACGGGCGCTGTGTGGGCTGGTCTTCGCCTGTGAACACCCAGTAACCGAAATCGCCGCGAACAGCCAGCACCTCGCCGAAAAATCCGGTATCGAGCAGGTATTTCATTTTGAGAAGCCCGGGCAGCCACAACTTGTCCTGCACCACCCCGTGTTTCACGCCCGCTTCCCGGGCCCGGCGGTAGAGATCGCAGGCGTCTCCGGAACTTGTGGCTATGGGTTTTTCGCAATAAACGTGTTTTCCCGCGGCGATGGCCCGTTTCACGCATTCGTAATGCAGCGCCGTGGTCTGCGTTTCAAAATAGATGGAGTACTGACTGTCCGAGAGGGCCGCGTCCAGGTCGGTCGACCAGGGCAGTCCGCCGTGTGCCTCCGACAACCGTTCAAGCTTCGCCGCATTCCGCCCCAGCAGCATGGGGGCAGGCATGATCGTTTCATTTTCGCTGAGCCGGACCCCGCCCTGATCGCGGATAGCGAGGATCGACCGGATCAGGTGCTGATTCGTGCCCATGCGTCCCGTGACGCCGTTCATGATGATGCCCACCTGGTGCGTTTTCATCGCAATATCCTCTCTGTTGCGTTCCCCGCAGCGGAACGGCCGCTCCCGGCCCCGCTACGCAAAAAATGTCAGATACGGCCCGCCTTGGCTCTCACGCTGAAGGTACACCGCGAGTTCCATGGCGTGGTAGTCGCCCCACATGGACGACTCGCCGAACGGCGTCTTTTTTCCCCGGGGCACGTAATCCCACCCGTTGGGGCGGTGATACACCGAATGCAGGATCAACCCCTGGTGTTTCGGGTCCTCGGAAAGATAGGGCGGGGCAAACAGCGTTTTCGCGACGGTCAAGCCCGCCTGGTAATACTTCTTTCCCGCATTTTTGGTGCCGAGCACGTGCCCCAGCCGCAGCAGTCCCTGCGCGGCGATCGCTGCCGCGGAGCTGTCCACGGGTTCGAACGGGTTGTCCGGTTTCGAGGCCTGCTGGAGATGCCGGGGCATCTGCTGCAGCCCCGGCGCCCCGGTATCCCAATACGGCACGCCGTCCGTGGGGGTGTTCTCGATGTAGAAGTCGGCGGCCGCCTTGACCGCCTTGAGCATCATCGCGCGCACCGCAGCGCGGCCTCCAACAGCGTCCAGCTCACTATCGGGCAGGGTATTCAGAAACTCGAGCTCTTCCGCATAGCCCAGGAGCACCCAGGCCAGCCCCCGCGTCCACGTCGTGAATGGCGAATACCCCTGCTGCGTGCTTGGGCACCGGTACCGGCCGCCGGTTGTGTTGAAAATGCTTTCGTGCACGACCCGGCCCCGCACGTCGTACGCGTCGCGGCCTTCGCCATAGTAGACATTGTATCGGGCCGTGTTCGCGGCATGCTCGATGCCGCGCTGGAGCAGCGAAATGCGCGCGTCATTCTCGCCCATGAGGCAATGACCCAGCGTATGGGCCAGCATGAGCGAACGCACCGACCGGAGCGTATCGCTGAACAGCGAGTGCGGGCCGTTAAAGGAGTGGATGAAACCCGTGCCGTCGTGGATCGTGGTCCATCGCGCGGCCTGCACCGCCCCCGATGTTTTCAAGGCCATCTCGTAGAAGTGCAGCGCGTCGGGTGTTTCGGCCGTACGGCCTTCCCGGGCCAGGCGGCGCAGGTTCCCGTATGTCGACAGGTTGTTGAACCCGTGATCGTGCACCCCCACGTGGCTCACATGCGGGGCCATGTGTTCTACAGTGTTTTCACGGCCCATGGCAAAAAAAGCCGCGTCGCCCGTCGCGTCGAACTGCAGAAGCTGGCACCCGAACTGGAATCCCTGGGTCCATTCCGTCCATCCCCGCGCGGTGTATTTTCCACGCCGCGTGAACACCGGAGAGCCCTTCGCCGGGTCCCAGGCCCGGTTGAGCGCCCATATCTTCCGGCCCGACAGCTCCAGAAACCGGTGCAGCGCCCGCTTCAGGCTGGCGGGCGTCGTCTGAAAATTGATTTTCACGTTTGCGTCCCCGTTTTCCTGTGAGAACACTTCCCGTGCTCTGGGTTTAGTTCCGGTACGCTTGCATGATAGCGAATGCGTTCCGCGCTCGACAATTCGGCGGCGAAACGAAGCCCGTGCCGGCCGCCGGGAACCATTTCCGCTGCGCGCAGCGCCGGCTGTGCCTGGGCGGGGCTTATTCCGGCACTTCTACGAGAAACACGTTGCGATACTGGACATAATTGCCGTGGGCCTGAAGCATGATGGGGCCCGGTTCGCGCGGCGGCGGCGCCAGACGCTCCACTTCTTTCCAGGCGGTGATCTGCGGCATCTCCTGGTTGTCCTGGATCAGAATGCCGTTGTGATAAACGGTCATGCGCGGATAGGCCGTCAATTCGCCGTTTTCGTTGTATTTCGGGGCGGTGTAGGTGATGTCGTACGCTTGCCAGGCGAGCGGCGGCAGGCACGCGTTCACGCGCGGCGCGGACACCTTGTACAGCGCGCCGCATTCGTCGTAATAGCCTTCGAGGCCGAAACTGTCGAGTACCTGCACTTCGTACACGCCCTGCACAAATACCCCGCTGTTTCCGCGGCCCTGGCCCCGGTCTTGCGGCAAATAGGGAAGGCGGAACTCGACGTGAAGCTGCACGCTCTTAAACGACTGTTTGGAGACGAGCGACTCGCCCTTGGGCGTCACCATCATGATGCCGCCTTCCAGCAGCTCCCATCCTTTGGGTTCCTGCCATTGTTCGAGGTTCGTGCCGTCAAACAGCACCACGGCGTTTTCCGGCGGCGTCATGCCGAGCGTCGGCGGCTCATGGATGTATTTCGTCATGGAAAACGTGGTCTTGCCACGCCCTCGCGACCCCGTAATGCCGTCCGGAGTAATCTCGCCTTTGATACCCGCATGCTCAAAGGGAATCGTGTCACCGGAGCGTTTCGCTTCGAATACGCCTATCGGCGGACAGCGCATGAACAGCCTCGAGCCCAGCCGAATCTGATAGGTGTTATTGCCCAGAGCGACCACCTGGGCTGCGATATCCGGTTCAACTTCCTCGTCCGCCGACCAGCGGCCGGTCCAATTGCCGATAAAAGGGTCTACCTGAGCCGGAAAGCAGTCATCAAAGGTGACGGCTGCATTCACGGCGACAGCCGCACAGATGCTCCATGCCGCTACGGTCGCCGCGCGCACAAATCTTGTCGTGTTCATGGGATGCGCCCTTCCATAATCCGTTAGCCTGCCGGCGCCCCGGCGCCGTTGCTGCGCCAGTCTCTCCGGTGTGATCGATGCGGGTGATTTTATGGTAGCAGACCCCGGCGCATCTTGTCATTGCGGAAAAAACTCAGAATCGCGCACGTTGGCGGCATGTTTGGCGCCGCCTCTCTGCTGGACGCAAGCAGCCAATGCAAACAGCGGGCGGTTTACTCGTTCGCGCGAAAAAGGCTACCATGGGTTTTTCCAGAGCCGGGGTGCGTTCGGAAAGGGGGAAATGAAGGGATGCCGGTGCTTTTTTCTGTGCGATGGGTCTGTGTGGTCTTGACGGTGCTGTGCTCGGCTACTGCGGCATTCAGTGCGGAGGTGTTGCTGCAGGTGGAGGACTTTGAAGGGCCGTGGCGGCGGCAGACCAATATTTCGGGCTATCTGGGCACGGGGTTCTGCACGTCGAATGCCAATCCACAGATCGCGGATACCCCGATGACGGGCAAGGCGGCTGTGCCGGAGGCAGGCCGGTACGCGGTGTGGGTGCGGGCCTATACGTCGGAGAATTCCAGGCGGGCTCTCCGGGCGCACGTGAACGGTACGCCGCTGGAAACGACGCACACGAGCCAGCAACGGCAATGGAGCTGGGAAAAAGCCGGAGAAATCGAGCTGCAGGCAGGAGAGGCAGTCGTGGAAATCTGGGATGCGGACGACGGGTTCGAATCGGCGGATGCGGTGCTGCTCACGAACGACTTGAAGGCGGATCCCGGTGAAGCGGATCGCCGCTGGGAAGTGTTCGGCGGCAAGGCCCCGGAAGAGGCCGATGCGCTGCGGTTCATGATTGAGGCCTGCGTCGCGAAGGCGCGGCTGCGCAAAGACCCGAGAGACAAGGCGGTGTGGGAAGAACGCGCGCCGGGCACGAGACAGGCGCTGGCGAATGCGCTCGGGCTGGATCCGATGCCGGAGAAAACACCGTTGAACGCCCGGGTGACGGGCCGGGCGGAGCGCGAAGACTATACGATTGAAAACGTGGTGTTCGAGAGCCGGCCGAACTTTCTCGTGACGGCCAACGTGTTCGTTCCCCGCAACGCCACGTTTCCCGCGCCGGCCGTGGTCGTCGTGCCGGGGCATGCCATGGAGGAAGGCAAGAATTACGACCTCTACCTGCGCGCACAGATCGGGCTGGTCCGGTTGGGCTGCATTGTGCTGGGCTACGACCCGATTGGCCAGGGCGAGCGCAAATTGCCGGGTTTCGACCACACGATGGGCTACGGCTCGCTCCTCGTGGGTGAGACCAACGAGGGAATGATCACCTGGGACACGATCCGGGCGGTGGACTACCTGTTGACGCGCTCGGACGTCGATCCCGGCCGGCTGGGCCTGACAGGCAATTCCGGCGGAGGCGAAAACACGTTCTACGCGATGCCGATGGAGGAACGGTTTGCCGCGGCCGCCTCGTTCTGTTTCGTCTGCTCATACGAGGACTGGATTCGGGACGGAGGCAATCACTGCATCTGCAACCACCTGCCGGGCATCCTGAACCACATGGAGGAGTTTGAGATCCTCGCGTTGAACGCGCCGCGCCCCTTCCTGGCGGGCAATGGCGCTGAAGACAAGATATTCCCTGTTGACGGAACGCGGATGACCTGTGAGCGTGCCCGCCGCATTTACCGGATGTACGGGGCGGCGGACCGGATGGTCAATATCGACGTGCCAATGGGCCACGGCTGGTCGCAACCGCTCCGGGAAGCGGGATACGGCTGGATGGGCAAGTGGCTGCTCGGCGTGGGCGACGGCAGCCCCATCAGCGAGGAGGCTTTCGAGGGCGAAGATCCGGCCTCGCCGGATCTGCTGTGCTTCGACGGCAACCGGATCCCCACAGATTCAGAGACAGTGGTTTCGTTGAACCAGAAGCGCGCGGAGACCTTGCGGGCCGCGTACACGACCCCGCCCACGGACAGCGCGGTCTGGAGGGAACAGGCGGAAGCCATGCGCGAGGCTATCTGGGAGGTTTTTGGCGCGCGGCCCGCGGATTTCACCCCGGAGGTCCGTACGCTGGACACGTTTGACTGGGACGGGCGCCGCATCGACACGCTCGCGATCACTACGGAGCCGGGCATGACGGTGGCCGCGTTGCTGCTGCGGTCCGCCACGACAGAAGGCAAAGCGCCGGCCGTGATTTTCCTGGGCGAAACCGATAAACAGGAGGTGCGGGGAGATGCGCGTGCGCAAGAGCTGCTGGACGACGGCTACTGTGTGCTTGCGCTCGACACGAGAGGCATGGGCGAAACCGCCGGCAAGTATCCGCAGAACCAGATCGTGAGCAACGGGGTCCATCTGGGGCGGCCGTTGTTTGCGCAGCGGGTATGGGACGTGCTCCAGGCGGCGCATTACCTCGCAACGCGCCCCGATATCGCTCCGGATCGGCTTGGCTGCATCGGGCTGGGTCCGTCCGGTGTTCTTGCGCTGTATGCGGCGGCGTTGAGCGACAGGTTTGAGGAGGTCGAGGCGGTGCGACCGCTGGCGAGCTTCCGCTATTTCATCGAGAATGATCAGCCGCAACCGCTGTGGCTGTGTGTGCCGAACATCCTGAAGGTGGCGGATGTGGCGCAGGCGGCCGCGCTGGCCGCCCCGGCCGCCGTCACAATTGCGGGCGCGGTTGGATACGGGAAAGAGCCGCTCGAGCCGGCCGCTGCGCATCAGGAATTTTCGTATGCCACAAGCGTGCACGGGTTCGCCGGCTCCCCGGCGCGGTTTACGCTGCGGTAAGAACGTAATGGCCCGCGCGGCAAACGGAAAGGTTGTGGCATGACCGAATTTTCGAACCTCGATATCGTGGTGATTGCCGGTTATTTCATCGCGCTGGTAGTGCTGGGATTTGCCGTCGGAAGAACGCAAGAGCGCTCTTCAGAGGATTACTTTCTGGCCGGGCGCAGCCTGCCGTGGTATGTGGTCGGGGCTTCGTTTATCGGGTCGAATATTTCAACCGAACATTTCATCGGCATGATCGCGGCGGCCTACACCTACGGCATCTGCGTGGCCCAGTGGGAATGGGGCAATGTTTTCGCGTTTTCGGTGCTGGTGTGGTTTTTCATCCCCTTTCTGTTGAGCAGCCGGGTATTCACCGCGCCGGAGTTCCTGGAACGGCGCTACAACAGCGCGTGCCGGCTGATGTTCGCCGTACTGACGGTCGTGGCGAACATTACCGCGTTCCTGGCGGCCGTGCTGTACGCATCGGCGATCGGGTTGAAGGCCGTGTTTGCATGGCCCGACACGGTGGCCATTGCGGGAGTGAATGTTTCGACCCTCGTGCTGGGCGTCGTGGGTATGGGCGTGGTGGCCGGCAGTTATGCCATCTACGGCGGGCTTCGCTCCGTCGCATGGACCGACGTGTTCCAGGTGGTCGTGATGGTCATCGGAGGCATCCTGGTGACGCTGCTGGGGCTATCCTACCTGGGCCAGGGGGAAGGCCTGCTCGCGGGCTGGAGCACCATGATCGCCCGCAATCTGGGCGACGGCGCCGCCTGGAAGGCCGCCATAGACGGAGCGGCGCAGGAGATGGTCGGGCGGGATCACTATAACCGGCTCCAGGCCTTTCAGCCGTTTTCGCACAAGCTCGTGCCCTGGCAGGGCGTCGTGCTGAGCTGGCTCTCGGTGAGCATCTGGTACAACTGCATCAACCAGTTCATGATCCAGCGCGTGTTCGCGGCAAAGAATGACTGGCACGCCCGCATGGGCATCATTTTCGCCGGTTTCATGAAGATCTTCATGCCGTTCATCGTGGTGATTCCGGGCTTGCTCTACTTTGCCATGGAGCCCGGGATCACCGATGCGCAGCAGGTGGACCAGACCTATGCGATCCTCGTTACGAAACTGCTGCATTCGGGAATGCGCGGCCTGCTGCTGGCGGCGCTTTTCGGAGCGATTCAATCGACCATCGATTCGGTGCTCAATTCGACATCAACCATCATCACGCTCGATATCCACCACAAATTCATCAACCCCGGCGCCTCGGAAGAAAGCCTGGTACGTATGGGCAAATGGATTGGCGCGTCAGTGCTCTTGCTCGCCATGGTGATCGCGCCGTTCATCGGATGGCTCGGGCAGGGTGTGTTTTACTACATCCAGAACCTGTACGCGTATTTCGCGCCGCCCTTCGCCGCGGTGTTTCTGGTCGGCATCCTCTGGAAACGGGCGACCCCGGTTGCGGCCACGATCACCATCCCCGCGGGGATCCTCTTCGGGTTCTTTCTGGAATTTGTGGTCTTCCGGTACTGGCTCGCCAGCGGGACCGCGTTTACGCTGCGTTCGGCATACAACTGGATCTTCTGTGTGGTGCTGCTGGTGTTTGCGAGCCTGCTGTCGACGCCACCGCCGCCGGAAAAGATCACGGACGAGGTGAGCATCAACTGGCGCAGCCTCGCCGCGTTCAAAGACCTGGGGCCGTCCTGGTACCGCAATGTGGGCCTGTGGTGGGCGCTGTTCGTGGCGGGGATTCTCGCCTGTTATGCGGCGTTCAGCGGCCTGTTCCTGGCTCCGCGCGGCTGAGCCGCTCTCCCGGGCGCACCCGGTCCGTTGAATGGGCTGGATGCAACGCGCGCGCGGAGCCTGAGGCTGCCGCGCGCGTGCAGTCGAAAACGGGTTTGTCCAGGTGCTCAGCCGTTGCTGGCCATGAACTCAAGCATGAAGTCCCGAAGCGCCGTCACGCCTTCGAGGGTCATCGCGTTGTAGATGGAAGCCCTGCAACCGCCAACCGATCGGTGGCCCTTCAATGCGGCGAGCCCGTTGGCCGTGGCCTCCTTGATGAACTTGCCTTCGAGTTCTTCACTGGGCAGGCGGAACGTGACGTTCATGATGGACCGGCATTCGGGGAGGGCGTGGCCCCGGTAGAACCCGGAGCTCGCGTCGATGGCGTCGTAGAGCAGCTTGGCTTTCTGCTGGTTGAGCGCGTACATCTTATCGAGCCCGCCGATTTCCTCGAGCAGCCATTTGGTCACGAGCATGATCATGTAGATCGTAAACGTCGGCGGAGTATTGTAGAGCGAGTTGTTCTCGGCCATGTTCTTGTAATCGAGCATGGCAGGAAGGTTTGCAGGCACGCGGGCCAGCATCTCGTCGCTGATGATGACGACCGCCGTGCCCGACGGGCCGATGTTTTTCTGAGCGCCGGCATACAGGACCCCGTACCGGGTGATGTCCAGCGGCCGGGAAAGGATGTCGGACGACGCATCACAAATCAGCGGCACGCCGCCGGTATCCGGTTCCTCAAAAAACTCGACGCCTTCGATGGTTTCATTGGAAGTGAAGTGGACATAGGCGGCGTCGGGGTTCAGATCAAGCTCATTCTGCGCGGGCGTGCGCACGTATTTTTCAGGTTTACCGTCCCAGGCCACCCGAACATCGCCCACCCGTTTGGCCTCCTTGATGGCCTTGTTTCCCCACGAGCCCGTGAGGATGTAATCGGCGGCCTTGCCGGAATGCTGAAGCAGGTTCATGGGCGCCATGATGAACTGCATGGACGCACCACCCTGAAGAAAGAGCACGCGGTAATTGTCGGGAAGACGGAGCAGGGTGCGGAAATTCGTCTGCGTCTGCTCGATGATGGCCGTGAATTCCTTGGACCGGTGACTGATCTCCATCACCGACGCTCCGGCGCCCGGCAGGGCCAAAAAATGCTCGCGGGCCTCTTCGAGGGCAGGCAACGGCAATGCGGCGGGGCCGGCGGCGAAATTGAAGACTCGTTCTGCCATGAAAGTGCTCCTTCGTGAGGTGCTCTGCACCCAAATCCTGAGAATCAGCCGGAATGTTCTGCACCCCCGGCGCCGGCAGGAAGGGAAGCCACCCTCGCGCAAGGGGAATTGCCTCAGTATGGTAGCGACTCAGCCCGCTCCGTTTCAAGAACGCGTAACGATCTGTAAACGCAAAATAAAAATGTCCGCTTTGTGCAAAGTAAAAATGTCCCCTTTGCGCTGGGGGCGAGCGGGTTATCCGAAAGCTGCCAGCAGGTGCGCAGCAGCCGTCCCATCCTGTCCACGACGGCCCCCTCCATTTACGCGTAGCGCGCGGGACTTTCCAGGTTCATTCCAGTTTTCGCAGCGCGCCGGGGCAGACCCCTGTGTCTGCCCTTCTTCAAGACGGCTACGCGGAGCGCTCGTCCACCCCCGGCCGCTTAGCGGCCACCCCCGCCAGCGGGGGACAGAAGAACGCGGAACTCACGGTGCCTGCGTTGTATCAAGGTGGACGCGTGAGGATGGACGAACGCGTGGGTCTATCCGGATGGGCAGCCACAGGGGGCCGCCCCTACACCGGACGAATGGATGCATAGCGTTAGATGGCCGCCAGAGGCTCCCAGGTGCATCCAGGTTTTCGCAGCGCGCCGGGGCTGGCCATTATGCCAGCCAGACCAACCTCAGTTTTCGCAGCGCGTAGGGGCAGGCCTCTGTGTCTGCCCTTCTTCAAGACGACTAGGCGGAGCGCTTGTCCACCCCCGGCCGCTTAGCGGCCACCCCCGCCAGCGGGGGACACAAGAACGCGGAACCTGCGGCACCTGCCTTGGATCAAGGTGAACGCGTAAGGATGGATGACTGCGTGAGGTTATCCGGATGGGCGGCCACAGGGGGCCGCCCCTACATTCCGGATGAATAGATACGAGGGATCGGCGTAAGCATAGTACTGAGTGACCAGATGGGATTTCCCTGGTACACATAAATTTTCGCAGCGCGTAGGGGCAGACCCCTGTGTCTGCCCTTCTTCAAGACGGCTACGCGGAGCGCTCGTCCACCCCCGGCCGCTTAGCGGCCACCCCCGCCAGCGGGGGACAGAAGAACGCGGAACTCACGGTGCCTGCGTTGTATCAAGGTGGACGCGTGAGGATGGACGAACGCGTGGGTCTATCCGGATGGGCAGCCACAGGGGGCTGCCCCTACAATCCGGACGGTGGATGCGGCGTGTGATCTGGTTATTGGCTCATCCCCTTTTGCGGGAGATGCAAAAACCCGGTTCCCGAGAGATTCATGTGCGGCGCACTGTCCCCCGCGGGCGGGGGTGAATCGGCGATAGCCGATTTGGGGGTGGAGTTTTGAGCCAGGTTGCGGCCCTCGAGTCCAGCTTTATCGGTGCCGGGACGCTGGTTACTCCCGCATCGGCTGGCTGATGCGGGAGAGGGCTGTCTGTGCTACAATTTACGCGCAGGGATTGAATTATCATCCTGCAGATTTGTTTGCAGATGATGAAAATGAGATTGATCATCCGGGCATGCGCCAGCCAGCCCATAGCACATAGGCAGGAGGGCGAAATGCTGTGTCTGACACCGTGCCCGGTACGGCGGCGTGCCCACCTTAGGCACTGGCCCGCAGAGGGGTTCGCTTGTCAGTGAATCCGGAGGGATCGAGCTTGTGAGCGTGGATTGGCCGCATAGACTGGATGATGTGGGAGAGAGTCCTTCGTCCAGGGCGTTGCGTTCAGGGCATGCCCGTGTGATCACCATGATTTTGAATGTGGCGGAGGATGTCGCCGAATCCGATGCCCAGGTGTCGGAATTGATCCGGTGTGCCCGCAATTCCGATGTGCAGGGTGTTCGTGAGTGCATGGAGCGGGGCGACAATTTCGAGAAGCCCGACAAGCATGGTCTGACCCCGATGCACTGGGCGGCCATCACGGGATGCCTGGATCTGGCCCGATTGCTGGTAAACCGCGGCGCGCTGGTGAACCCCCGGGACACGCGGCTCACGGATTTGACGCCGCTCAATATCGCGCGGCTGATGAGGTACGATGAGCTGGTGCGATTCCTCGTGAGCCACGGCGGCCTGGAGTAGGATCCGGTTTCAGGTTACGGCCGGGGGAGGATAGCCAGGCGCGTCTCGTTGGTGTTGTTGGGCCGGGCCGCCTCGAAATAGACATGCACCCGGTCGCCAGCCGCTAGCCAGTGAGAATAGCGCCAGGTGTGATACGGCCCCGGGGTAGTGCTTTTGAGCAGGGGCTCGTCCGGAGTTAAATCAATGAACTCGTCAAGGTCGGGCGAGTAGGCCAGTCCCGTGGCGATGTTGTATACGGGATCCCGCCAGGTGGCATTCGAGCCTTCGTAGACCAGGAGAAATCCGACGTCCAGGGGGAGCAGGCACGCGGGCCGCGTGTAGAAATTGTGCCAGCCCGCATTTTCCAGGATGGGATTTTCCCCCGCAAAACCCCACCGGTCGCCGTCGTTGCTGACCAGATGGTAGGCCCGCTCGATCTCGTCGTAGCCGATCACCAGCATGTGCCAGGCGCCGTTGGCATGAATCACAAAGGGGTCTTTAAAGCCGGCCAGACCCGCGAATCCCTCCTCGACGGGGGCCGTCTGCAGTACGGTCTTTCGGGTGGTGAGGTCGAAATCCACCGGGTCGGCTACGTCGTCCAGTTTGAAAACGCACCAGCCCGTCCCCGGGTTGGTGCATCCATAGAGGCGGAACATGCCCGATACGGGCTCTTGAACCAGTGCAGGCCGTTCAAAGCCGGGCAGTGACGCGTCTTCGCGTTTGAGGCTGTGAATACGGGTGAACGCGCGTCCATCTTCGCTCTTCAACAAGCGCATCTCGTAGCCCCGGCTTCCCCGGGGTGAATCGCCTTCGCGCATCCGCGCCGCCAGATAGAACGTGCCGTCTTTCGCCCGGCACACCGACGGCGCGCCGGCCCACCATTCGGGGGTATTCTGGTCGGGTTCGAGGATCGTTTCGTAGCGGGATAGCGATTCGGCAAGCTCCAGGAACGTCATTGCATGAACTCCTTGCTCGCTGCGCGCCTGTGTCGATAGCGCCCGGGTGTCGATGCGTGGTTGTACCTGCACTGGCTCTCATTTTTCAACCCGAACGATTGCGCAGTAAAGAAGGCAAAGGCACGGCCGCGCCGGCGTCTCGCGAAGGCTGTCATTGCTCAGGCTAAAGATTGGCTACGGCGGCGGCATACGGGTGGTAGATCTCCTCTGAAAACAGCACAAAACGCACGCATTCAAGCCCTTCGTTCGATTGAACCAGGTCAGCCACGGTGGTGACGGCGATTTCGGCGGCTTCCGGGACGGGGTAGCCGTAGACCCCGCAACTGATGGCGGGGAAGGCGATGGTTCGGACCCCGTTTTCGAGGGCCACTTCGAGGCTGCGGCAATAGCAGCGTGCCAGCAGGCCGGGCTCACCGTGATTGCCGTCGCGGTATACCGGGCCGACGGTGTGGATGACGTACCGGGCGGGCAAGCGGCCGCCCGTGGTGATTTTGGCGTCGCCGGTTTCGCAGCCGTTCAGTTTTTTGCATTCCTCCAGGATCGCGGGGCCTCCCGCACGGTGGATGGCGCCGTCGACGCCTCCCCCGCCCAGCAAGCTCGTGTTGGCCGCATTGACGATGGCGTCCACGCGCTCTTTCGTGATGTCGCCCAGCGCGACTTCGAGGATGGTTGATCCTACCTGCCTGTTCATGGCTCACCTCCTGCCCGAAATGCCGGGGCATTGCCTGATGACGCCGTGATTGCCAGTATAACACGGCACGGCGGGCCATATGCGGCCCGACGGCGCTGCAGGCGGACATCCCCTGCGTTTTTACTGAATCCGCGGCGGAATTATCTGGAATACGCTCAGAGGCATTCGGGTTTCTTTCGTAGTATGCTTGCCCGATGGAAGTAGCGGGGGGAAGGAGGTACGCCACCGCATGAAAATCCACGAGTATCAGGCGAAGGACCTGTTTCGCGAGGCCGGCATACCGGCGCCAGGCGGGATCGTGGCTGCTACGCCGGACGACGCGGTGGAAGCGGCCCGCGCGCTTGGTCTGCCGGTCGTCCTCAAGGCGCAGGTCCATTCCGGTGGCCGGGGCAAAGCCGGCGGCGTCCAGGTCGTTTCCAGTCTGGCGGATGTGGCTCCAGCTGCCAAACGTATTTTTGCGCTGACCATTCAGGGGCTGCCGGTCCGCGCCATTCTGGTGACGCCGGCAATCGATATCGCGCGCGAAGTCTATCTGAGCCTGCTGATAGATCGCAGCACCCGCGAAACGGTATTTGTCGGCTGCGCGGAAGGCGGGATCGATATCGAGCTGACCGCTCGAGACGCTCCCGAGAAGATCTTCCGCCTGCCGGTCAACCCGGAGCAGCTGGCATCGCTCGAAGGGGATCCTAAGGTCGCCGCATTCGCCTGCCGCCTCTTTCCCGAAAGCGAGCTGGCCGATCAGGCCGCGGCGATCATGGCGCGGATGGCGCGCCTCTTCATTGAAAAGGATTGCTCGCTTATCGAGATCAACCCGCTGGTGCTTACCGGGAGTGGCGGCGTCGAGGCTCTCGACGCCAAAGTGATGCTTGATGACAACGCGCTGTTTCGCCATCCGGAACTCGTTGCCTTCCGCGATTCGGACAGCGAGGACGCCGACGAACTCGGTGCCAGAGAGGCCGGGCTCAGCTTCATCCGCCTCGACGGAGACATCGGGTGCATGGTCAACGGCGCTGGATTGGCCATGGCCACCATGGACACCATCCGGCACGTTGGCGGCAACCCCGCGAATTTCCTCGACGTAGGGGGCAGCAGCGATCCCGCCAAAGTGGTGACTGCGTTCCGGATGATCCTCAAAGATCCCGGGGTGAAGGTCATTCTCATCAACATCTTCGGCGGAATCACCCGCTGCGACGATATCGCCCGGGGTATTCTGCAGTCCCTGAGCGAATGCGATGTGTCCGTGCCTGTCGTGATTCGCCTCATCGGCACGAACCAGGCCGAAGGGCGCCGGCTGCTGGAAGGCGCCCGCCTGATTTCCGCCACGACGCTGGAAGAAGCCGCCGCGAAAGCCGTCGAGATAGGGAGGCAGTCATGAGCATCCTGATCAACCAAGATACCCGGGTCATTGTGCAGGGCATCACCGGGCGCGACGGCTCGTTCCACACGCAGCAGATGCTCGAATACGGCACCCGCATCGTCGGCGGCGTTACCCCCGGCAAAGGCGGACAGACTGTGCACGGCGTGCCTGTGTTCAATTCGGCGGCGGAAGCCGTGGCGGCCACAGGCGCGCAGGTGTCCGTGATGTATGTGCCGGCCCGTTTTGCGCTCGACGCCATGCTCGATGCCGCTCAGTCGGACCTGGAGATGCTGGTGGTGATCACCGAAGGCATCCCCACAATGGATGCGCTTCGGGGCTGGCGCGCGCTGACCGATGCCGGCAAGCGGATGATCGGGCCGAATTGCCCGGGCCTCATCGCTCCGGGCGAATGCAAGGTCGGCATCATGCCCGGGGCCATCCACCGTCCCGGAAGTATTGGCGTCATCTCGCGGAGCGGCACCCTCACCTACGAGATTGTCAAGGAATTGACCGACGCGGGCCTGGGTCAGTCCACCTGCATCGGCATCGGCGGCGACCCCATTATCGGCAGCCGGTTCATCGATCTGCTTCCCTTGTTCGAGGAGGACCCCGGCACGAGCGCCGTCGTGCTGGTCGGCGAGATCGGCGGGCAGGACGAAGTGGACGCCGCGCAGTATTTTCAGACGCACATGAGCAAACCCGTCGTCGGTTTCATGGCCGGCGTTACCGCACCGCCAGGCCGCCGCATGGGGCATGCGGGTGCGATCATCGGCGGAGAAGACGATACCGCCGCGGCCAAGATCGCAAAGCTCGAAGCGGCGGGCATTCCAGTAGCCCGCGTCATCAGCGAAGTGCCGAAGCTTATCCCGGCCTGATCGTACGGGAAACGGAAGGTGCCGGGACGGTCTCGAGGGCGAGATGCGGTGGTGAGACCGTCCCGGCGCTGGGTTTGAAGCGTGTACTACGGTGCGAGCCGCCCACCTTCGCGGTCCGGCATCGCTCGGTGGCCGTCCACGCTTCGCCATCTGGCAAAACCTGCGGTCTGGCTGGAGAGGCGGGCAGGCTTTACCGCGAGGCGGGGCCAGCCGCGCCGGGCGGCGCGGGCCCCGATCCCTGAGCTATACCACGGCGGCGCCGTGCGCATTGAATACATCCACAAGCTCGTCATATCCCATGAGGCTGGCGATGGCTCGCGGGCTGAGGTCACCCAGCAGCCCGGCCGATGCGCGCGGGTCTGCTCCTTGCTCAAGCAGCAATTCCGCGACTTCGGGGTCGCCGGCCAGCGTGGCCCAATGCAACGGCGTTAATCCCTGGTCATCCGGCACGTTGACCAGCGCGCCGTGTTCCAGCAAGGCCTCCACAGCCTCGCAACGGCCGTTCCGCGCCGCCTTGTGCAGAGGTGTTTCGCCGCTGTTATCCCGGCCGGTGGCGTCCGCGCCGTTTTCAAGCAGGGCGTGAACCGCCTGAGCCGCTCCCCAATAGGCAGCACTCTGGAGGGAGTCTTCCGGCGTATCCACCGGCGCCGCCGGTTCATCATCTCGATCCTGTCCCAGCATGAAGTTGATGAGGGTCTGGTTTCCGCAGCGCAACGCGCGGACCAGCGGTGTCTCGCCAAACGCGTCTTCCCGGTTGATCCAGCCCTTGTCCATCTCCCGGTCTTTCCAGTACCACTTCTGAATGGCCCGTTCCCATGCGGTTCCTGTTCGCGTTCCCATATCAGCCGGTACCTCCGCAGGCGCTGAGGAGATCCGCCACCTCCTCGTAACCCATCAAAATCGCTGCGGCTTTAGGTGTCAATCCTCCCAAACCGGGCGCCCGTGCATCGGTCCTGGCGCCATGTTCCACCAGCACGTCCGCGAGTTCCGCGTCTCCCGTAAGCGCGCACCAGTGCAACGGGGTCATGCCGGATGCGGTGGTCTCGTTGGCATCGGCGCCGAATACGAGCATCGCCTCCACCATGTCCCGGTATCCATCCCGGATGGCCTTGTGTAATTTTGTGTCGGCGTTCCCCGAGTTTCCGATCCAGGACTCGCCGTCTGCCGGCTGGAAACCGGCCGTGCTCCTGTCAACGCAGGCATCGGCGGGCCTGGGCTGAGGGGCGCATTTGTGTTTATTTTGATGCAGTTCGCGCAGCACAAACTCGGCCAGTCCCTCAAACCCGCATCTTAAGGCGCGGTTCAGCGGAGTTTCGCCTGAGGCGTCCGTCTGATGTATCCACGACCGGCTCATTCCATTCACCTCCACATTGCCGGCGGGTCTCCCGCCCGTTCGTGCCTGGTCAATATAGGAGCACGGTTCATGCCAAGCGTTGTTGCAGGTTCTGGAAAGCGCGCGAGACGCCGACTTTGCGACCAATGAAAGAGTTACAGACCGCGAAAAAAAACGGTGAATGCGAGTGGATGGACAGGCAGGACGTCGTCTTGACGATTCTCGGCAATAGTGACAAATATCCGTCAGTTTCTGAGGCGATAAGCGAGACAGAAAACGGGGTCCGGGCTCGTTTTGCCCTGAGCGCGAGGACGGCTGTTTACGGCGCTGCCCAGGTAGGCACAGATCGCCTCCAAGCCTTGGAAAAGGCCGGATTTTCTCTACTTACGGCCTCTTTTTATAGTGTTAAGCGGGCAGGCCGAGCAGGCTCACCACTTCAGGCCAGCGGGAGCGGTAGATCTGGCTGCCGAACTGGTCGAGGTCGTCGACCAGGGCGATCATGCCGCCTTCACGCCATTCTCCGCCTTTTTCGAGATACTGAGCCACGGTACGCTGCAGCGAATTCTCCCGCGGGACGGTGGGCAGATCAAATTTGTCCTGAAAAAAGATAAACCATAATCCGCCGTCTTCCGAGTAGACGGGATACAGGTACACCTCACGCAAATATTTCACAAGATTGGCGGTTTCCGGCAGGATCGTCTCCAGTTGAGGCCCGAAGATCCACGAATGGCACCAGAAGCTCCGGAACGGCTTGTCCGGGAAATACGTCCGGAAAAACTCGACGCTCCGGCGCATGGTGTCGAGGCAACTCTGGGGCGTCATCTGGCCGCCGGATGGGATGTGGACATCCAGCATAGTGTCGCCAGGCTTCACCACGTGGTCCCATTCCGAGCGGGGCAGGGTCACTTCATAGCGCAGGACGTGCCCCGCGGGATGGACGGGGAATCCGCGCGCGGCCTCGCCCGACAGCGTGAAGGTGGCCTCCCAGCTTCCGGCGGTACCGATCTGTACGGCGTAGCCGGCGTCATCAAACAACCGCCCGCCGGCGGACAGGACCACCGTGAGGTTCTGTTCGCGATGCCGGAACACATGCACGAAAGGTCCCAGGGGCTGGAGGCGGTATTCGAAACGCCCCAGCCGAAACAGCCGGCCCTGCGGGTAATTGCGCATCCAGAACAGCTGGCCGCGGAACATTCCCAGCCGGCCGTGCCGCGCCCGGCGGAAATTGTCCGCAAAACATGCCACCTGCAGGCAGGTTTCGCGAGTGACGGAACTGGGTATGCCGAGCGATTCGTGGATGGCGCGGGTGCCCGGCACCATTGCCAGGCCCAGCAGCAGGTAGAAGCATCCGCTCGTATCGTTCATCGCAGCGTCGAGCGCCGGCCAGTGATTGAAATCAACGGGGTCGTCCGACTCGTAGAGACGGCGCCAGGCGTGCCACGCCAGGGCTTTCAACTCGGGCGTCCCAGCGATCTGCCGGGCGGCCTCTTCGAGCGCTTGCTGATGCGAGCTCTCCAGCCCGCCCCAATCCAGGTTTTCAGCGATCTGGTCCGGTTCCAGGAACGGCAGCACGTCCGGCATGCACGCCATGGAATCGTCCCAATGCAGCGCCACCTCACCCTGCCAGTCACTTTCCTGAATCTGTTCGAATACGTCCGCCAGCTGCATCCGTTTTACCTCCCGGCACGGTCGCACGGGCATCCCACACACTCCGCACCAATCACCTGAGTCACATTGGAATCCGTTTTATGGAAAAAGTTGCGTGATTGAACCCGCGCTGGAGTGGTGCCGGCGCAATGGGCGATGGCATACCTGATGCCTCCCGCCGCGCGCGCTTTCTCCAGAGGGCCCCATTCACGCGACTCTCCCGCCACAATCCTACTCAAGCACGTCGCCGGGCGCAACCGTTCTGCCAAAGCGTTTGAACACCGAAAACTAGAAATTCGCCCTGGCCGATGGTATACTCTGCCCTTATCCGACCCAGGGGGAATCTGTGACTGGGTGGCAGTGAGTTCAGCAAGCCCCAACTATGGAAGGGAGGTGTTGCGGATGACAGAGATCAATGTCGCGGAAACCGTCAAGAAGATCGTCGTGGAAAACCTCGAACGGAAACCCGAGGAAGTAACCGACGACGCTCGTTTCATCGAAGATCTGGGCGCGGATTCGCTTGATCTCACCGAGCTGCTCATGGCGCTCGAGGAGGAGTACAACGTCGAGATCGACGACGAAGCGAACGACATCCAGACTGTCGGTGACGCGATCAAATACATCGAATCGAAGCTCAACAATCAATAGATGTTTCGCGCACGCTCTCAGCGCTTCTTTATACGAGGAGGTCAAGGAACGCCCAGCCCGTGGTCCAATGGCCGCGGGTTGGGTTTTTGACATTGAGCGGGGTAAGACATGCGAGTGGTTATTACAGGCATGGGCGTGGTCTCGCCGCTGGGCAACTCCGTGGAAGCCTTCTGGAAAGGCCTCTGCGAAGGACGTTCCGGAGTTCGCCGCATCGACCGGTTTGATCCCTCCGACTACGCCTCCCAAATCGCCGGCATGGCCGAGGACTGCGCCCCCGAGGGCATGTCCACAAAGGATCTGCGCCGCCGCGACCGGTACACCCAGTTTGCACTGTACGCCGCGGATCAGGCTTGGAAACAGGCGGGGCTGGACGCCAACGGGGCTAACCCCGAGCGATGCGGCGCGATTGTGGGCAGCGGAGTAGGCGGATTCGACACCATTCAGGAACAGGTGACCGTACTGGTGCAGCGCGGCCCCAAGCGCGTCTCGCCCATGCTGGCGCCGATGGCCCTGGTCAACATGGCCTCGAGTGAAATCTGTATCCGCCTGGGATTGCAGGGCCCCAACCGCGCCGTCGTGACCGCCTGCGCGACCGGAAATCATTGCATTGCCGACGCAGCCGACGCCATCCGCTGGGGAAAAGCCGACGTGATGGTGACCGGAGGCTCTGAGGCCACCATCGTGTCCATTTGCCTGGCGGGGTTCTCTTCCATGAAGGCCCTGTCGCGGCGAAACGATGAGCCCGAGCGGGCCAGCCGGCCATTTGACGCCGATCGCGACGGTTTCGTCATGGGCGAAGGCGCCGGCATCCTCGTGCTGGAGTCGGAGGCGCATGCCAGAGCGCGCGGCGCTGAAATCCTCGGCGAAGTCGCGGGCTATGCCGAAAGCTGCGACGCCTTTCACGTCACGGCGCCGCGGGAGGACGGTTCGGGCGCCGCACGCGCTATGCGCAATGCAATGCATGAAGCCCGGGTGAGCCCGGAAGACATTGGATATTTCAATGCCCACGGCACCAGTACCAAATACAACGATCTTGCGGAAAGCCGTGCTTTATTGACCGTGTTCGGCGAATCCATGCCTCCGGTCAGCTCCACCAAATCCATGATCGGCCACCTTCTCGGCGCCGCGGGCGCGGTTGAAGCCATTGCCACGCTGATGGCGATTCGCGAGGGGGTGCTTCCTCCATCAATCAATTACGATACGCCCGACCCCGAATGCCCCGTCAATATCGTGGCCAACGAAGCCCGGGAGGCCGATATTGAAATTGCCATGTCAAACTCGCTAGGATTTGGGGGTCACAATTCGTCGCTGATTCTCAAGCGGTATGAGTGAAGATTCCTTACGACTTCGCGAACTGAAGATGCTCGCGTCGCGATTGGGGATACGGTTTGACAACCTCGCGGTCCTTGATCGCGCGCTCACGCACGCTTCCATCGCCTGCGAACGAAAAGACCGGCACGAAAACTACGAGTCTCTGGAGTTCCTGGGCGATGCGGCGCTCGGCCTGGCGGCGGCGCACCTGCTGTTTCAGCAGGTGCCGGAACGCACGCCGGGCGAATACAGCCGCATGCGCGCGGCGTTGGTGAACCGGCGTTGTCTGGCGCGCATCGCCCGGGGATTGGATATCGCTCCGGCGATCCGGCTGGGAAAAGGCGAAGAACTGGCCGGTGGCCGCGCCCGGGCAGCCTTGCTGGCGGATTGCCTCGAAGCTCTGCTCGGCGCCGTGTATGTGGACCAGGGATGGGAAGCCGCCCGCGCGTTTGCCGTGCGGCTGCTCAAACCCGAACTGGCGATATTGCAGGAACAGCACCAGATTTGGGACTACAAATCGCGGCTCCTGCACTATTGCCAGTCACGCCGTATCGGCCTGCCCGAGTTTGCGGTAGTTCGATCGGATGGCCCCGACCACAAGAAAGTGTTTGAAGTGGAAGTCCTGCTCGGCGGCAAGCCCGCGGGGAAAGGCGTTGGCGGGAGCAAGAAAGAGGCCGAGCAGCAGGCCGCCCGTGTGGCGCTTGCGCAGGCGGGCGTTTCTTTTGACGACGCGGATATGGAGTAAAGCGTGCGCGCGCACCCGGCACAGGCCGGGGCCCCGCGGCTTGGCGTAACGCACAACATGCCCGGCAACCGGCCGAGCGCCGGGAAGGGCAAAGGGAGTACCGAGACCTATGGGTGAAAGTGGATTTCTGGGCGTAGCCGGGTTCGCCAGTCTGTGTGCGCTGGCGTTTGTGGCGTACCTGGCCAGGTATGTACTGTCAAAGCCGCAGGGCAACGAGACCATGGCGCACCTCTCGAAAATGGTTCAGCAGGGCGCCGCGGCCTTCCTCAAGCGCGAGTACACCTATGTGGCTGCGTTCGTCCTCGCGATCATGATCTTTTTTGTCGCGGTAGGCGTCGCTAAGCCCGGCTTTGGCATCGATTGGCGCACTTCCGTTGCGTTCCTTTTCGGCTCGGCCGCGAGTGCCCTGGCTGGAATTCTGGGCATGGCCATCGCCACACGCGCCAACGCCCGCACGGCCGCCGCAGCCCAGTCGGGCGGCGTCAAAAGTGCGCTGGACGTGGCAGTCAGCGGCGGCGCGGTCATGGGCATGGGCGTGGTCGGCATCGCCCTGCTCGGCTTGATCATCGTCTATGTCATGTTTGATGGCAATCCCACGGTGGTCAACGGCTACGCCATGGGCGCGTCGCTCGTGGCCCTGTTCGGCCGTTCCGGTGGCGGTATCTTTACCAAAGGCGCCGATATGGGCGCTGACCTCGTCGGTAAGGTCGAGGCCGGTATCCCTGAGGACGACCCCAGAAACCCCGCCGTGATCGCGGACAACGTAGGCGACAACGTGGGCGACGTGGCCGGACTCGGCGCGGACCTGCTGGAATCGTACGTGGAGGCCATTATCGCGAGCCTGGCCGTCGCGACGGTGATTTCACAAGTGTCTGAGGCGGCAGGTGCGACCTATGCCACGGCCTTCCCCTTTGTGGTGGCCGCCATTGGCATTTTCGCCTCGATCGTCGGTGTGATGTACGTCAAGATCTTCGCGAAGAGCAATCCGCAGAAGGCCCTTATGAACGGCACGTATCTGGCCGCGGCGCTCGCCATCGTCGGCGTGTTCGCGTATTCCGCTCTGGCGGGCAAACCGTTCAGCCTGGAGGGCGTCTCCTACGGCAAGTTCGGCCCGGCCTGGGCCTGCGTGGTCGGCATCCTCTCCGGCACCATTGTCGGATTCGTCAGCGAATACTTCACGTCCGGCAGCTACAATCCCGTGAAGCGGCTTGCCGAACGCTGCCAGACCGGCCCGGCGATCGCCGTGACGGACGGTACCGCCGTCGGCATGCAGAGCACCTTCGCGCCCGTGATCGCACTCGCCATCGCGGTGGTCATTTCCTACTACTTCGCCGGCACCTATGGCGTCGCCATTGCCGCCCTCGGCATGCTCGCCACGACCGGCATGGTCGTCGCGGTTGACGCCTACGGACCCATTGCCGACAACTCCGGCGGCATTGCGGAAATGGCGGGACTCGATCCCAGTGTCCGAAAAATCACCGACAACCTGGATGCCGTCGGCAATACCACGGCTGCCATTGGCAAGGGGTTTGCCATCGGCTCCGCCGCGTTTGCGGCCATCGGCCTCTTGAGCGCGTTCATGTTGACAGTCAACGTGGTGCGGACCGCCAACGGCCTCCCCGCGCAGATCACAACCCTTGACGAGCCGACCGTGCTGGCCGGTCTCCTGATCGGCGCGATGATGCCGTTCTTCTTCTCCTCCATGCTGTTCCGGGCCGTCGGAAAGTGTGCCGACACGATGATTCTTGAAGTGCGGCGCCAGTTTCGCGAGATTCCCGGCCTCAGGGAAGGCAAGAAAGGCGTACATCCCGACAGCACCAAATGCGTCGACATCGCCACGAAGGGCGCCATCAACGGCATGCTGTTTCCGGGCGGGCTGGCCATTCTCACCCCCGTGATCGTCGGATTCGCACTGGGTGCGGAAGGCCTCGCCGGTTTCCTGGTCGGCTCCATCGCCACGGGCGTTATGCTCGGCATTCAGACCGCGAACAGCGGCGGCGCCATGGACAACGCCAAAAAATACATCGAAGAGGGTAATTTCGGCGGCAAAGGCTCCGACGCGCACAAGGCCGCTGTCGTGGGCGATACCGTCGGCGACCCGCTGAAGGACACGGTAGGCCCCTCGATCAACATCCTGATCAAGCTCATGTGCGTCATCGCGCTGGTGCTGGCCCCCCTGTTCGCCTGATACCCCAGGCTACATGCATAAGCACACGGGCTCCCCGCCGAACCATCGGCCGGGAGCCCGTTTCGTTTGCCCGCAGCGTGGACGCCGGGTGCCGTCTTCGTACATCAGCGCCAGAGAGGGAGCCGTTACGTCGGGAAGGAAACGAAACGACACCGCCCCCCGTCCGTCGTTGGTGAAGATCTCGGCAGAGGAGCGTATGCCAGCGGGCAGGTCTTGTTTTTGTCGGTTGCGTTCTGTAGAACGGACAGCGCCCGGGATGAGGCCCTGTGGTGAGGCGTGAATTCATCATCTCCGGGTAGAAGGAGAGGTCCAATGCCCGCGTTTATGTTGCCGTTTGCCGTCCTGCTCTCTGCGTTGACTGCCGCCACTCCGACCGTGATTGTGGATATTGACGTCAACGATGAGGTCCACGGACGTCCGGAACCAATGACCGAAGCCGACGTGGACGCGCTCGTGGGCAGCCTGCACGAAAGCGGCGCCGAGGTGCTGCTTGTGCGCATGGGATTTCTGGGGGTGTTGCCTTTCCGTACCTCGCTGAGCTATCCCCTGGAATTCGACGAAGATCATGCCCGGCTTCATCAATGCGCCGCGGTGGGCGATATAGAAGCGTACATCGCCGTCCGTAAAGAGGCTATGGCGCGATACCGTTCCTTTATCGAATCGTGCAATCCGCCGGAGGCCTTTATCGCGGCCGCCCACAAACGCGGGATGAAAGCTCTGATCTGGATCGATATCTACGACAACTTCTATCCGGGCTACCGGTCCAAGTTTCTGGAAGAGCACCCCCACTGCGTCTGGACCGCGCGCGACGGCACCCTGCGGTTCCCGGGGCTGATCAGCTATGCGTTTCCGGAAGCGCGCGCGTTCTGTTTGGCTCAGGCAAAAGAATTGCTCGCCCTGGGCGCCGACGGCATTCACTGCTCGACCAGCGCCCATTGCCGCCACATGCCCAATTCGCACAAGACCGACTTCTACGGCTACGAGCAACCCGTTGTGGAGGCGTTTCAGGCGCGCTACGGCGTCAATATCCGGACTGCCGGCGATTTCGATAAAGAAGCGTGGCACGACATCAAAGGCGAGTTCGTCGTCCAGCTCTACCGGGAACTCGCCGAGCTTTGCCACGCCCAGGGCAAAGAACTCTGGCTCGGACTTCAGCTCGGACGGTATACCCAGTTCACGGTGGACCCCCATTTCAGTACACACAACGTGGCGCGCTACAGCAATCACTGGAAGACGCTGGTCGATGAGGGTATCGTAGACGCGTTTGTGCTTGGCGACTACGAGATCGCGTCCAATCCCGGCCATGCCTGCTGGACGGTGAAGCCCGACATCCAGCTCGCCGAAGGACAGGACCTCTTTCAATGGGCTGCCGCACACTACCGGGAATACTGTGCCGGCAGGACAGAACTCTACCTTTTCTCGGAATGGCTCCCGGCCGGCCCCGAGGCACTCGAGTCGCGCATGAACGACTGGGCGTCGCGCGTACTTGAAAACGGATTCGACGGGATTGACGTACACGAAGCCTGGAATTTCGAAAGCCCGCCCGAAAGTATGGCCGTGTTGAAACAGTTTGCCGAGCGGCTTGCCGGGCAAAGCCCGTCACGTGAATGAGGAATGCGCTAGTAGCCATTCTGTGCGATCGGGCCCGCGCCGAAAGTTGGCGATTCCCGGCTGCCGCGGGCATAATTCCAGAGCCGCCGAGTGCCGAACTCGCGGGAATGGCGTCACTATAAGCCCTGGTTTTTCGTAATAGCCGCGCACGTTGGCAGGAGGTTCCATGAATTCACGAAGGATCGCAACAAGTGGGCTGCTTGTGTTGGCCGTGGTGGCCCTGGCCTATTATGCAACCCGTGAGATGGCGGCCAAGGCGCCGCCAGCGGCGAATACCGGCGTGTCCGTATCCCCGGAGGAGCCGGATACCGAAGCCTCCCCCTCCGGGGCCGGCCGCCAGGTGTTTGTCTACTACTTTCATCGGACGATGCGATGCGACACCTGCCGTGCCATCGAAACGGGTTCGTTTCACGCGCTGTCCGGCGCATTCGAGAAGGAGCTGGCGAGCGGAGCGCTGGTCTGGACGGCCATCAACCTCGACGAACCGGAGAATGGGCATTTCATTGAAGATTTCAACTTGTCCAGCAACGGCGTTGTGGTGGCGGTCGTCAAGGACGGCGCCGTAACCGAATGGAAGAATCTCGACCAGGTGTGGGAGCTCTATACAGACGAGGCAGCTCTGGGCCGCTACGTGACCGAAGAGGTCGCTGCCAGGCTGAAGCGAGATTGACGCCAGAAAACGCGTTCGCGGTGGTATGCGCCCTTTTGGCCGGGGATCCTCATCTCACTCAATCCCCCTCTTGCGGTGCTCCTTGTGGCGGGATTTGGCGTAGCACGGAAATGCCTGACCAGCTGTCCGCGCGTGTAGCCGTTGGATTGTGCGCGTCATAGATGCCAGAATGGACGCCAGCGCGGTGTGGGCTGCACCGGCTGATATGACGAAGCGGCGCGAATGGTCCACTTTTCCGGCGATAGGAGGTGTGCATGGCGTATGCCCTGGAGGCGAGCGAGGCGGCCGCTGGCGGACTGAAACGTGTCGCCCTGGAACAGCTCGACCAGGCGCTCGCCAGTGCCCGCAACCCCGGCACGCAACGCGACGAGGCGGTCCACGATGTCCGCAAGTGCATGAAGAAACTCCGGGCGATCCTTCGCATGGCGCGTGAAGAGCTGGGGGAGGGGGTATTCAAACGGGAGAACGCCTGTTTCCGCGACGCAGCGCAACGCCTGTCCGGTTTACGGGAGGCAGCAGTGCGGATGGCGACGGCGGAGAAGCTCCAGACGCATTTCGGCGGGCAGGATAGCGGCCTGTTCATACCGTTGATCAGCAACCTGCAGGCGTTGGCCGAGCAGGCCCGGCGAGAACACCTGGATGAGAGCGATGCCCTGTGCGAAGTCGCGGCGATGCTGGACGGCGCACGCGCCCGCGTGGACGGCTGGCCGCTCTCGGGCCGGGGATTCTCCGCTGTCGCCAATGGCGTGCGCCGAATCTATCAGCAGGGCCGTAAGGGGCTCCGCCTGGCCCGGAAAAAAGCGACCGACGAGCAATTTCACGAATGGCGCAAGGCGGTGAAATACCTGTGGTACCATGGCCGCCTGCTGCAATCGATCTGGCCCGCCATGATGAGCGTGCTCGTCGAGGAGCTTGACGTGCTGGGCGACACGCTGGGACAAGACCACGACCTGGCCGATTTGCGGGTGGCGCTCATCCAGACACCGGCACTGGCAGGCGCCCCGCCTGCGTTTGAGACAGTCCTGCATCTGGGCGCCCAGCGCCAGGATGAGCTGCGCCGGGCGGCACTTTCCCTGGGTGCGCGGCTCTACGCGGAGAAACCGCGCGCATTCGTGGACCGGCTGGGCGTGTACTGGAAAGTCTCACACGCGCCGCCTGCCGGTTGATCGGCCTTTCAAAGGCTTCAGGCCTTGCCCGGGCAAAGTGAAAGGGTATCGCGCCTCATGCCATTATGCCCGGTGGCTGTTTATTCCGGGATAGGTAGACGTGAGAGTGCCCGCCGCCGGCAGATAACAGCTGTGCACGTAATCCATCACCATTCGCGACGCACTGAACCGCCACGGCAGGGTGCGCAGCGCATGTTTCTGCATGGCGACCCAGTCTCGGGGAATACCGTCCGAGTCACGCGCGTAATACAGGGGCGCCACCTCATTCTCCAGACAGGCGAAAAGTGCCTCCCGGTCCGACGCGTCCTGCTGTTCCGGGTCGCTGTGTTCCTCACCAGCGCCGATGGCGAATCCGTTGTGCCCGTCGTACGCTTCCGCCCACCAGCCGTCGAGAACAGACAGATTAAGGCCGCCGTTCAGGACCACCTTCTGCCCGCTTGTGCCGCAGGCCTCCTGGGGACGCCGCGGATTGTTCAGCCAGACGTCGATCCCCTGTACCAGGTGCCGGCTCACGTTGATGTTGTGGTTCTCAATAAACACAATTTTGCCCCGGAATTCCGGCATCTGCGTAACATCGTAGACCTGTTTTATCAGCGACTTCCCGTTTGAATCATTAGGATGCGCCTTGCCCGCCAGAATGAATTGGACCGGACGTTCTTTGTGATTGACGAGCCGGTCGAGGCGCGGCAGATCGCCGAACAGCAACGTGGCCCGCTTGTACGTCGCAAACCGCCGCGCAAAGCCCACGGTCAGGACGTCGTGTTTCAGGCAGTCTTCCGGCGACAGGCAGCTCACACCCGGGCCGCCGCGCTGTGCAATCTGATGGGCCACGCAGCGGCGGACATAATCCACCAGGCTCGTCTTGAGGATCTGATGCTGTTCCCAGAATTCGACGTAATCGATCTCTTCGACATGGGCCCAGGTTTGAGCCAGGTGTGCGCGGTCGGCCCAGTCTTCCCCATGGTACCGGCTGTACAGCCGCACCATCGACATCGCCAGCCACGTCGGTGTATGCACCCCGTTCGTAATGTGATAAATGGGCACTTCCTCCACCGGCCGCGACGGCCACAGGCCCCGCCACATGCGCCGGCTGACGCGCTCGTGAATCGCCGAGACTGCGTTGCGGTAGCGCGCCATTTTCAGACCGAGCACGGTCATGCAGAACGTCTCACCGTCATCGTGCGGGTCGACGCGCCCCAGCGCCAGCAGCTCGTTCCCTGAAATCCGGAGTTGCGCCCGCAGAGGCTCCAGCATGCCCAGGAGCATATCGGCCGGAAACCGGTCGTGCCCTGCTTCCACCGGTGTGTGCGTGGTAAACACCGTCCGGTTTGACACGCGCTCCCGGACATCTTCGAAGGACCGGTTTTCGCGTTCCAGCACTTGTCTGGCGGCTTCAAGCGTGGCGAACGCGCTGTGTCCTTCGTTCAAATGGATCACACTCGGGTGAATGCCCAGGGCTTCAAGGGCGCGCATTCCTCCGATGCCCAGAATCAGCTCCTGCCGCAGCCGGGTGCGGGCATCGCCCCCATACAATTGACCCGTGAGGCCCCGGTCCTCCTCCGAATTTTCCTCGACGTTTGTGTCGAGCAGAATCAATGAACAGCGGCCCACCTCAGCGCGCCAGACGCGGGCCCAGGTCTGGTCGCTCCCGTTTTCCACAAGTACCCGCAACGGGCGCCCCTGGCTGTCCGTTGCCACGTCAATGGGAAGATCCTCCACCTCGGCCTCAAGATATTCCTCGCGTTGCCAGCCTTCGGCGTCCAGGCGTTGATTGAAATAGCCGTAGGCGTAGTACAGGCCGATGCCCACCAGCGGGACTCCCAGATCGGAGGCCGCCTGAAGATGATCGCCCGCGAGCACGCCCAGCCCGCCGGAGTAGATCGGCAACGACTCGTGAAGCCCGAATTCAGCCGAAAAATAGGCCACGGGGTTGAGGCGCGTCGGGCCACCGGTCCGCGAGCCCCAGGTCGACTGTTCGGCAAGATATCCGTTGAGTTGATGGAATGCGTGGGTGATCCGTGTGTCAATCGCGAGTTCGGTGCCGCGCTTCCGCAGGGTTTCAGCGGGTACCTGTTTCAGGAACGCGACCGGATTGTGATTGACCTCGCGCCACAGCTCAGGATCGATGTCCCGGAAAATCGCGATGACCCGTGGGTGCCAGGTCCAGTAAAGGTTGCGGGCCAGCTCTCGAAACCGTTGAGAGATCTCCATAATCCCGCCTTTCTGCTGCCCGCGTAACCGGCAATGGCAGCGTTGTTTTGAGGTTGCCCGGATCACATGCGGGCAGATACAGAAATCAGCAGCTCTTGTATGGTCACCTTACATGGCCTTCTCCTGGACGTCAATACGCCGCAGATTATGAAACATCTTGCCCTGTCTTCGCCCAAACGCAAAACCGCCGGCGCCGCCCTCGATTTTGCATTATCTGCCGCCCGGCCGTAGGCTATGCGTAATACAAAGGCGGGTTTTCAGGTTCAGGCGGGTTTCATGCCCATGGTTCCATGCCAGAATGCAGGGATCTTCGTCACGCTCCTGCTGAGCGCCATGCCGCTTGTATCCTCGCCATTCTGGTTCTGCTCTACATCGCTTTGGGTCCGCCCGTGCGGAGAACGTGCCATCAACGGGATGTCCCGGACGTTTCCGGGAACGGAAAGGAGTCTGCTATGAAGACAGCGGCATGTCTGTTGTTGTGTATGGTCGCCGGGAGCCCATTGCTGCTGCACGCGGCGAACGCGGACACTCCGCCTGGCCCGGCCAGCGACGAACTGGCGAAGATGCGCGAGGCCGCACCCGGCAAGGCTACTGCTGCTCCCGCGCAACCGCGCAAGGTGCTGGTCTGCTCGCTGGTGACGGCGGACTATGTTCACAGCGCGATCCCGTACGGCGAGGCGGCCCTCCAGATCATCGCGGAGAAGACCCAGGCATTCAGCGTCGAATGCTCAAACGACATCGCCATGTTTGAACCCGAAAACCTCAACCGTTTCGATGCGGTCTTTTTCAACAACGCGTACGGCGAACTCTTCCTGCCCGCCGGCTTCGATGCGCTGCCCGATGCGCAGAAAGAGGCCCTTCGCGCGCGGGCCGCAACGCTCAGACAAAGTCTTGCCGACTTTGTCCGGAACGGCAAGGGCATTGTTGCGCTGCACGCCGGGCTCGCCATCTTCGAGGAGTGGGAGGAATGGGGCGAGATCATCGGCGGCCGCTTTGATAACCATCCCTGGAACAAGGTGGTCACGATTCGCGTCGAAGAGCCCGCACATCCCCTCCTTCAGGCGTTTAAAGAACCGGAGTTCCAGGTGCACGACGAAATCTACCAGTTCACGGGACCGTACTCGCGCAATGCGCTCCGTGTGCTGCTGTCACTCGACCTCGAAAAGACCGGCGAACCGAATGCAGCGGAAGTCCACCGTACCGATGGCGATTTCGCCCTGGCCTGGATCAAGCCCTACGGCAAAGGCCGCGTGTTTTATTGTGGGCTTGGCCACGAACACGACCTGTTCTGGAACCCGGCCATTCTGCGCTTCCTTCTCGATGGCACCCAGTTCGCCGCCGGCGACCTGCAGGCCGACATGACCCCCAGCGCGAACCGGTAAACAATGGCGAACCGCAATTTCCGGCCGAAACAGCCGCATTCCACCTGGATGAGGCTGCAGAAGGCCTGTTCGCAGCCATTCCGTTCGCGATGACCGCAATTACCGCGTTCGATTCAATAAATATCCCGGGGAATTCCATTTTTCTCTCTTTGTATGGCATAGTTCGTGTGGCATAGTCTCCAAAAATCGCGAATACGGGGAAAACATCAACCTGTAGGGGGGCTTCCGGGTAAATACGCCATATTTTGTTGCCAAGACGGGCTTCATTTGGTACACTACGACCTGTCAAGTGATTATCTTGGGGAATTGCCATGGGTTCGTCACCGAGACTCTCCGTCGATCGCATCAGGGAAATTGTTGGCGTCGTTTTTATTGCTTTCACTATTTTCCTCTTTCTGGCTCTGGTCAGTGATGGATACGATGGCGATATCCGGCGGCCACTGGACGGCATCGGCCAGTCAGGCCACCCGCTGGGGTGGCCGGGCGCCTGGGTGGCCTGGTTTCTCACTCTCCTGTTGGGCCATGGGGCACACGTCATTTATTGCATCAGCTGTGTGTGGGGCATCATGCTCCTGCGCCATACGCCGCTGGACCGATTGCTTTCGCGGTTGAGCGGCCTGTTCGTACTCTCCTGTGCGGTGGCGTCGCTTCTGCATGTGCGGATGTCGGCGGCGGGGGAAGGCGTAGGCGGTGGCGGGGTGATCGGCGCCTTTTTCGGCGATCTGACGCGCTCGCACTTTGGGGTGATCGGCGCGACAGTGGTCGCGCTGATGGTATCGGCGATCGGCCTTCTGCTCTCGACGGATTTCCTTTTCGTCAATGCCCTCAATGCGCTCCGGATGACCGCTACGCTCATACTGAAGATCGTCGCGCACTGGGTCGAGGTTGGCGCAGACGCCTGGCGCGCGGGGTCAGCCGCACGGAAAAGCCCCGCTGCGAGCCTGCGAAAAAAGGACAAGGCCTGGGCCAGATTGCGCTCATCCCAAAGCTCCGCGGAAGAAACTGATGAGCCCGAGCTTGCGCCCGAACCCGTCGAACGCCGCATTCGCATCCGCTCGGGACTGCGTCAGAGCACGCAGGATGAGGAGCCCGCGCTCGAAACCCCCGAGTTGCCCTTTGATGATATTCCCGTGGAGGCCCCAGCCGCAGCCTTTGCAGACCCGATGGAGGAGCCGGAAGCGGCCGAGGAGGCACTCGGCGATGTGGAACCCGAGATCGCCGCGCCGGTAGAGGAACGAGTGCCGGCGCGACGCAAGCCGCTGCTGCCCCAGCGCAGGGTGCAGCCGGATGAAGAGCTGCCTCCCGACTATGAATACCCCAAACGGTACACCAAACCGTCGCTGGACATGTTCGATCCGCCGCCGCCTCCCGCAGAGACCGACATGGAAGACCACCTCTACGCGACAAGCGCGACACTCGAGGACAAGCTGAAAACCTTCGGCATCGAGGCCCAGGTGGTGGAAGTGACGCGCGGCCCCACCATCACGCGCTTTGAACTGGAACCCGCCCCCGGCATCAAGGTCAGCCGTTTTCATGCGCTCGCGGATGACATTGCGCTGGCGCTGCGCGCGTACCGCGTGCGGGTCGAAGCCCCGATTCCCGGGAAAGGCCGGGTCGGTATCGAGGTGCCCAACAAAGACCGAGAAACCGTGGTCGTGCGTGAATTGCTTGAGTCGCGGGCGTTTTCCCGCTCCAAGTACGCGCTGCCGCTGGCTCTGGGCAAAGGGATCGGCGGCGAGGCCCATGTGGTCGACCTGACCGCCATGCCGCATCTCCTCGTTGCCGGGGCGACCGGCGCCGGAAAGACCATCTGCGTCAAGACGTTGCTGGCCAGCCTCCTGGTGGAAAAGACGCCTGACGACATGCAACTCATGCTGATCGACCCCAAAATGGTCGAGCTGTCCACGTTCAACGATATCCCCCACCTGATCACGCCCGTGATAACCGAGGCGAAGAAGGCCGCCTCCGGCCTCAATTGGCTCATCAACGAAATGGAAGAGCGCTACCGCCTCTTCGCGCATCTGCGCACGCGTAACATCGAGGTCTACAACGCGAGCGTGGAAAACGGCGAAATCGAAATGCCGCAGAAAGACGGCGAAGCCAGCGAATCCATGAACGTCATCCGCAAACTGCCCTACATCGTCTGCGTGATTGACGAGCTGGCTGACCTGATGATGCTGGCCCGGGCGGAGGTTGAGGATGCGATCGCCCGGCTCGCCCAGCTGGCGCGCGCCGTGGGCATCCACCTGATTATCGCCACGCAGCGGCCCTCCGTCGACGTGCTCACCGGCGTCATCAAAGCCAACTTCCCGGCACGCATCTCGTTCCAGGTGGCATCGCGGGTGGATTCGCGCTGCATTCTCGACGAGATCGGCGCGGAACGCCTTATCGGCAAGGGCGATATGCTCTACCTGCCGCCCGGACGTTCCAAGCCGACGCGTATCCAGAGCGGATTCGTCAGCGATGAGGAAATGAACCGGCTGGTCGCGTACCTGAAAACCCAGGCGCCCGCCCAGTACCGGGAAGAAATCGAGAAATTCGGTAAGACGGACGATAAACTCGACGATCTCGCCGACCAGGACGACGACCTCTTTGACGATGCAGTCCGGGTCGTTCTGGAAACCGGGCAGGCATCAATTTCTATGGTGCAAAGACGGTTGCGGGTGGGGTATACTCGAGCCGCTCGTCTCATCGACATGATGGAATTGAGGGGGATCGTGGGTCCGCATATCGGAAGCAAAGCGCGCGAGATTCTCGTCAACGCGCCACCCAAAAATGAGGTCGCATGAGCACCAAGACGACATTTCCGGGACATGAATTGCGCGAACATCGGGAAGCGCGCCGTCTGAGCCTGGCCGAAGTCTACAAACGGGTGCATATCCCGATCCGATACCTGGAAGCGCTCGAACAGGGCCGCTTCGAGGACTTGCCCGAACCGTGTTTCGTCAGCGGCTTTCTCAAATCCTACTGTGCCTTCCTCGAGCTGAATGCCGAACGTTTTATCAATCTGTACCATGAGGCGGCGTCTCCCACTCCCGCGCGGCTCCTGCGCCATACACGAAAAGCACCGGAAGCCGTTCCCGAGTGGCGCCGCGAACTCATGACCTGGGCCGCGATCTGCGCCATGCTGGCTGCGGGCTGGCTGGCCTATACCGTGGTCGTGCGCCCGGACAGCGGCGCCGGACAGGGGCGGGTCGAGGCCGGTGCACCGGACATCAGCGAGCGCCTTACTCCCCCGGGCAATCCTTTTGAACACGCCAGCGGATCCGCCGGCCGGCGTTAGTTTCCAAATTCGCGGAAAGGCGGCGTCCCGGCATCACATTTCCTCGCTCTGAACAATCTGCTACAATGACGCCGCATCCTGGACCGCACGAAAAAATCAAATACGTCCGCAGCCGTGATGAATATGCCAATGCCAGCTGACAGTACCAGAAACGGGACCGAAGCGCGCCAGACCTGCGCGGCCTTCAACCTGCCGAATCAGCTCACGCTGCTGCGGCTGCTCATGACCCCCGTGCTCCTCGCCCTGCTCTCTGTAGACTCGCTTCCCACCTACGCCGTCGGCTATGCCCTGTTTATCGTTGCTTCGCTGACCGACTACTACGACGGTAAAATCGCCCGCGAACGAAATCTGATCACGAATTTTGGAAAGCTCATGGACCCGCTGGCGGACAAGATCCTGATATCGACGGTGTTCATCATGATGGTCGGCATGCCGGACCTGATCGTGCCGCGATGGACGGTGGTGATCATCATTGCACGGGAGTTCCTGGTCACCGGAGTGCGATCGCTGGCGGCCAGCGAAGGTGTGATCATTGCCGCCAACAAATATGGCAAGACCAAGGCGGTGCTTCAGATGGTCTTCGTGCACGTGTTTCTGGGCTTGATCATACTGAAGCGTCTGACCGCCCTGTGGTTTCCGGACCCGGTGGCGGAATATGCGTGGCTCCTGCACTACGCCTCGTTGTGCACGATCATTTTCGTGGCCGTGTACACCGTCTATTCCGGTGTGCGCTATGCGCAATTGAACTGGCAGACGTTGCACCTGGGGAGTTGAGATGGACAGCACGGCACAATCTACATTTGTTGTCGATCTGGCGGCCTATGCGCAGAACCTGCGCGTGGTTCGCGAGATGATCCCCAGGGAATGCGCCATCATGGCCGTCGTGAAGGGCAATGCCTATGGTCACGGCTCCGTGGCCATCGCGCAGCGCGCCCTGCAGACCGGGGCGGCAATGCTTGGCGTTGCCACCGTGGAAGAGGCGATCGTGCTGCGCTCAGCAAGCATTACCGCACCCATCATGGTCCTTATGCAGCCGCCCGCGGAGGCCTTTCCTGAGGCGATCGAAAATAACCTGCGGTTGATGCTGTCAGATGTCGATGCGGTGGAAAAGCTGGGTGAGCTGGCGCGCAAACGCAACCGGGTCATCCCCATTCATTGCAAGGTCGACACCGGAATGGGCCGTGAGGGCCTGGACCCTGAAAGCGCCATCGCGGCCATGCGTCACGCGACGCGGGTCTCTCATATCGACATCGAAGGCATCGCCACGCACTTTTCAAGCGCCGATGATATTGACGAACCGGCGACCGCCAACCAGATCCGCGTATTCCGGCAGGTCTTGAGGCAATTCGAAAAGGAAGGCATCCCCTACGAAATGGCGCACGCCGCCAACAGCGCCGGTATCGTCGGCCATCCGGCCAGCGCCTTCAACATGGTGCGCCCCGGCCTGATGACCTATGGCGTCTGGCCCTTCGACACCCCTCCCGAGCGCATGGCCTTGCGTCCCGTCGGGCGCTGGGAATCGAAGATCGTCCTCATCAAAGAACTCCCGTCCGGCTGGAGCATTGGCTACGGCCGCACCTACATTACCGACCGCCCGACACGCACCGCCGTGATCCCTGTCGGCTATGCCGACGGCTATAAGGTGCAATTCGGCAACAACGCCGACGTGCTCATCCGCGGACGGCGATGCCCAGTTCGCGGCCGGGTTTCAATGGACCAGATTGTGGTCGACGTGACCGAAGTGCCCGGCGTGACGACCGGAGATCCCGCGGTTCTTATCGGTGTGGATGGTCCGGAACAGATCAGCGTGGCGGAACTGGCCAAACGCGCCAGAACCGTTGGCCAGGACATCCTGTCGTGCATCGGCCCGCGAGTGCATCGCGTGTACGTGAACTGAGCAACGCGACCCCGGGCGAGGGTCCGCTGATATGCCCATTCTGTATTACATAGACGGGTACAACGTCATCCACCACTGCGACCGCCTCAGGGCGCTCGCCCGTGTGGATTTCGAAGCGGCCCGCGACGCGCTGGTCGACCGCGTAACCCGCTACTGTTGCGATGCCGGCCAGGCCGCCAGGATTGTCTTTGACGGCCGCGGCCGCAGCTCGGACCGGGCCGCTCCGGTGCTGTCGTCGCCGTGCATCGAGGTTCTCTATTCTTCGGAGCAGCAGACGGCAGATGCACTCATCGAACGCATGGTGTACGAAACCGGCAAGCGAACGGAGCTCGTCGTCGTTACCAGCGACCGGGGGATCCGCGACTTGTGCGGCGGGCTCGGCGCGCTCACCATGCACCCCGCGCATTTCCTTGAGACCATCGAAGAAAGCCTGCGGCAGGCCCGCAGCAGCCTCCAGGCAGCACAGTACCGGGTCCAGCGTGCCACGCGCATGGAAGATCATCTCGACGACGAAACCCGCGCCAGCCTGGAAAGCCTCCGGCAGCAGCTCGCTGACCGCGAAAACCACTAGAGCTCTGCCGATGCCAGCTCCTGGAGTTCTGCGTCGATGCTCTGCGTGACCGGGAAGCGAAACCCCGTTTTGGGGTCCAGATCAAGCTCCAGGACTTTGAGCGCTACGGGCGATTGCTCGCGTTTCCACTGATTGTGCACAAACAAGTTCCCAAAATGGGCCGTCCAGGAGCGCAACTGTTCCCGGGGGCAGTCTGGGTGGCGGACCACCAGAATGCGCCAGCAATCGGCAAGGCTCATGCGTTTCCGGGCAAATAGAAACAGGAGATCGTCCAGCACAACGTACGGCATGAGATCGGCCTCATCGGTCTGGTTCGGCGCCAGCTCCGCACTTGGAGGAAGCGCCAGCACCTTCGTGAGCGCGGCGAGATTGTCCCGCGCGGCGATCCTCTCCAGCAATGCCGTGACCAGCGTCTTGGGGACATTGGCGATCGGCGCGTAACCGCCTTGATTGTCGCCGCCCGTCGTGGTGTAGCCGACGGCGGCTTCGCTCAGATTGGACGAGACCAGCACAAGTCCGCGTTCGTTATTGGCCCAGTTGAGCATCATGCTTCCGCGGATGCGCGCCTGAAGATTTTGCCGCGCCACCGGAGTGACCCGCTCCTCGCCGCCCGCCAGCTCCCCTGCCAGTCTGAGAGCTATCGCGCATTCGTCGTCGATCCCCGCGACCATAAACGGTACCCTGAACGCCTCGGCCAGCGCGCGGGCCGCCGACTGCGTCGCATCGCTGCTGTGCGCGGAATGCGGGAGATAGGCCGTCTTGATCCGTTGAGCGTAGTTCGCAGCATCCGCGCCGGCGTTCAAGGCTTTGGCAGCCTCCACGGCCAGGATGAGGCAGAGCGCGCTGTCGCGCCCGCCCGACAGGGCCACCAGAAACTTTTCAAAAACACCCGCCTTTTCAAAATAATCGCGCAAGCCGAGCACCAGCGCATCAAACAACTGGTCCAGAAATTCGTCCGTTGCCGGCGAACGTTGGGGACACGCCGGCACAAACAGATTTTTGGGCAGCTGCGCCGTGAATTCTTCAACGCGCGCGGGAGTGTAAGCACCCGCAGATAGATCCACGGTCAGAATGCCGCCCGGCTGGGGAGGTTGTTCCGCGTTTTGGCGCCACGTCGAATTCTCCGTACGAACGCGTGCGATGTCATCGAGATCGACCACCCCGGTCGTGAGGGTCCAGTAGTCTTTCGACAGCAGCGGTCCTTCAGCTGCAATGCCGTCCGGCGTGGCGATAAAACCTCCCCCGTCAAACACCAGCCGGCCGCTGTCGCAACCGAGCAGGTTGGCGTAGGCATACACGCACGCGAGACTGCCCGCGGCGCCCAGTACCAGGCGCCGCCGCTGCTCGTTCTTGAGCGGAGTAAACGGCGAAGCGCTGCTGTTGCAGATGATCTCCGCGCCTGCGTGCACGCGTGCGCGGGCCGGCTCCTTGGCGGTCCACAGATCTTCGCAGATCTCGGCGCTGACCTTGCCAAACGGGAGCGCGAAAACGAGTTCGCCCGCAGGCACACCGTGAATCTCCGTCACGCCCCGGCGCCACGAAGCCCAGTTGCGGCCTTCATAGAAGATGCTGTAGGTAGGCAGGTACTTCTTGAGGATCACGCCGCGCACCGCCCCGTCGTATACCAGGGCCGCGCCGTTGTACATCATGGAATCCATGCAGACCGGTAGCCCGACAAATGCGGCCAGCCCGGCAGTGTCGGAGGCAAGCGATTCCAGCTCTGCCCAGCTGCGGCGCGCGATGCCAGGCCAGAACACCCGATCCTCGAGACTGTAGCCCGACAGGCCCAGCTCCGGTGTCACCAGGAGGTGCACCCCTTCCGCCCGCGCAGCATCAAACACTTCGCGCACGCGCGCGCTGTTGCCGAAAAAGTCGCCCACGTTAACCGATATCGACGCTACGCCAATTTTAACTAGACGCATACGACCCCCTCGCCCCTGCAGCCGTTGCGGCTGAATGACGCGCCTCTCTGCTGCATGTCCAACGCCAGCATCAGCCATCCTCCTACGCCATATCCGGGTTTTCGAGGAGCGCGGCCTTCTCCCGGCCGACCGCTTCGGAGAGCATGACCCGGTAAATCTCGGGGTTCCGGAGCCGCTTAAACTCATCCGGCAGAGCAGCGATGCACCGCAAGGCCCGCTCGCGAATAGCCGGCAGCGGCGGGGACGCCAGCAGGCGCGTGCCTTGTTCAAAGCACGTCTGGAAAAGGTCTTCGCCCCGGGCCGTGTCGCGGATCAGCGACCGGATATGGGGCTCGCTGCGGCGCCGGCCGCCGATTTCGCCGTGCCGTGCAATGGGTTCGCCGTTCGTGTACAGCACGTCGCCCACGGGATGATTCTGCGCGTCGTAGTAGCGCACGGGATGTTTGCGCCCGGGATCCGTCGCCTTTTCGATATTGGACGAGATCTTGATTTTCGGCCGCCAGGCCTCACCCTGAGCCACGGCCACCAGCTTATACACGCCGCTGAGGGCCGGGCAATCGTTTGATGTGATGAGATGGGTGCCGACGCCCCACGCGTTGATCCGGGCGCCCTGCCGCTTGAGGTCCGCGATCAAATCCTCATCCAGGTCGTTGGAAGCGACGATCAGGGGATCCTTCAAACCGGCCTCCGTCATCATGCGGTAGGCCATCTTGCTGAGCTTGGCCAGGTCGCCTGAATCCAGCCGGATCGCCGGCCGGGCCATCTGCCCCTTCGCATGCAGCTCCTTGAATACGGTGATCGCGTTCGGCACGCCGCTGCCCAGGGTGTCATACGTATCCACCAGCAGCATGCAACGGTCGGGATAATTCCTCGCGAATGCCCGAAAGGCCTCGAGTTCGCTGGGAAAACTCATGACCCAGCTGTGCGCGTGCGTACCCGACACGGGAATGCCGTAGACTTTGCCCGCCAGCAGGTTCGACGTAGACGAGCATCCTCCGATGTAGGCCGCGCGCGAGCCGCTCAGTCCCCCGTCCGGCCCATGTGCCCGGCGCAGGCCAAATTCCATCACCGGTTCGCCCTCCGCGGCAAGGCAGATGCGAGCGGCTTTCGTGGCAATCAGGGTCTGGTAATTCAGCGTGTTCAGAAGCGCCGTTTCGACAAATTGTGCTTCTAGCACGGAGCCTTCCACCTGCAGAATGGGCTCATAGGGAAAGACCAGGGTGCCCTCCGGCACCGCCCGGACCGTCAGTGACGGCCGAAAATCCCGCAGGTACGCCAGGAAGGCGTCGTCGAACAGGTTCAGCGTACGCAGATACGCCAGGTCGTCGCTGCTGAAATGCAGGTTTTCGAGATACTGTAAAAACGGCTCCAATCCTGCCGCGACGGCGAAACCTGCATGAGGCGGAAGCCGCCGGAAAAAATACTCGAAGCACACGCGCTGGTTCGCGCGCTGCTCTTTCCAAAACCCGGCGACCATGGTCAGTTCATACAAATCCGTCAGAAGGGCCATTCCTTCGCGCTGGCACCAGGGTGTTGCTGGCATTACCGGATACCCTCCGCAAGGACAAACTGGACTCCCCGCTGCCGCATCTCAGCGAGAGCTGCCTCCACAGTCCCGGATGGAATATCAATGCCGCGGCAGGCGTCCAGCACCACCACCGCATCAAACCCATGCCGCACCGCATCCAGGGCTGTGTTCTTTACGCAATAATCCGTCGCCAGGCCGCCGACAAACACCCGGGCGATGCCGCGCTCTTTCAGCTGTTCCGCCAGATCCGTGCCTTCAAATCCGCTGTAGGCTTCGGCTTCGGGTGTGGTTGCCTTGTCGATGATCAGGGCATGGCTGGGGACGTTCAGGTTATCGTGAAACGCCGCGCCCGGCGTGTTTGCCACGCAATGGGCGGGCCAGCTTTTGTCCTCGAACCGGGGCGTCTCGGCAAAACTGCAGTGATCGGCGGGGTGCCAGTCGCGCGTAAACACCACGCAGCCAAATTTCGGCACCAGTGCGTTCAGAACGGGCACCACGGCATCGCCGTTTTCAACCGCGAGCGCGCCGCGCGGGCAGAAGTCTTTCTGGACATCCACCACCAGCAGGGCGTCCGCCTCCTGTATTGTTACCACGCCGTTCATGTAATGGTCCTCAGTTGTGTCCATTGCGCCAGAATCGTAGTGCCTACGATTTAACCACACCTGCACCGTATAAAGAAAGTAACGTATGCCCATGTATCGTGGTTCATGCGCAAATTGTCGGGCTCGACTGGCGTGCCGGCATGCCCTTTACAGGAGCAAGGCCCTGCCCCGCCGCTTTCAAATTGCCGGATGACAGCTCGAGCCCTGCATCGAATGCTCTTGCACGAAACGGCAGCGGGCTATATGCTCGGAACGACAGACAGGCAGGCACGGGAAAGGCAGGCAGGTCATGAGACATTCGACTCGGCGGGATTTCCTGAAAGCCGCGGGGACTGCCGCGGCGGCTACGGCGTGGAGTGCCCGGAGCTACAGCCAGATCCAGGGCGCCAACGACCGCATGGGGGTGGCGATCATCGGGTGCGGCAATATGGGCGGCGCCCATCTGCGCACCTTGCTGGGACAGCGCGACTCCGAAAATATCGAGCTTCGCGCGGTGTGCGATGTGTGGCAAACCCGGGCGAATCGGTTCCGCGACCTGGCCCGCGAGGCCGGCGCGGACCCCGTGGCGGCCCAGGATTACCGCGACGTGCTGGCCATGAAAGATGTGGATTATGTGGTGCTTCCGCTGCCGAACCACTGGCATGCGCCGATGACGCTCGAGGCCCTCGATGCCGGCAAACACGTCTATGTCGAAAAACCTATGACGCACACCATTCGCGAAGCGCACCGGGTTGTCACGAAAGCCGCAGAAACCGGCCTTCGGGTGCAGACGGGCGTACAAGCCATGAGCGACGACAGCTACAGCAGCGCCTGGGAGGCCATCCGCGGCGGGGCATTGGGTCCGATTGTCCACGCGCAGACGGATTATGTGCGCTGGTACCCTGCCGACAAGGGCCTCTGGCGCACGGACGGGACCGCGGAACTGACCCAGCCCGAGGATTTGGACTGGGCCATGTGGCAGAAGCACAATCCCAGGCAGATCCCCTACGATCCGCGCATCTATTACGATTGGCGTTGTTATAAAGACTATTCAGGCGGTATCTCGACCGATCTGTTTATTCACCGGCTCACGCGCCTCATCAAAGCCTGTAATCTGGCATGTCCCGTGCGCGCGGTGGGCATGGGCGGTATCTTCATGTGGCCGGATGGGCGCACCCTCCCCGACAATTTCGAATTGATCCTCGAATACCCCGCTCAGGAAGGCGTGACGCCGGGCATGACGGTTCACGTACTGGGCACGATGGCCAACAAACACGGGATCGAGCACTGCATCCGCGGCCACAGGGCGACGCTCATTTTCACGGAAGATGGCTGGCGCATCGTGGAGCAGGAGACCGGCGCCGAGACGCTGACCCACAAAAAGACCGGCGGAGAGGACATTCATCTGCATCACAAGAATCTGCAGGCGGCCATTCGGGAGGGCGTCCCGCTCAACACCCCGCCCGAGCTGGGCCTCTACGGCGTTGTCGCGTGCACGATGGCCAACATATCCTATTTTGAGAAGGCCATGGTCACCTACGACGCAAAACGCGGCAAGGTGAAGAAGTCGTAGCGCCGCCGCTTCCCCGACGTCAGCTGCCCGCCTCAGTGCTCAGAACGTGCAGTGGGGTTGCAGGAGGTCGGCCACGGCCAGGCCGACGAAGCCGCTGGTCCGCACCAGCTCTTTGATCCCGTAGGCCGCGCTGTTCTCTGGGTTGAGCAGAAACGCGCAGTAGGCGTTCACGGCCCGTGCGACGGCGTCGTGCTGTGCCGTCCATGGATAGGCCCAGGTAAGCAGCGTCAGGGCGCGCGGACTGCGTTGCTGGTCTTCGCTTCGAAGCTCGCCCCAGGAGCCGTCGGGGTTCTGGCCGTTGATCATCCATTGCACGCTGGCTTCGAGCTGGCGGCGCATGCTCTGGCGCAACGCTTCATCTTCAAGCAGCAGATCCGCTGCGACGAACGCTTCGGTACAGTACGACATGGTGTCGAGAGGCCAGGTATCGAGATTGTTGCCGGCAAGAGTGTACGGAATTTCGCCGTCGTCTTTTCGGGTCGTGAGCAGCCAGGCGACTGCGCCCGCCGCTACGCCGCGGTACTGCGGGTTCTTCGTGATGCCGTACAGTTCGGAGAAGAACGCGCCTCCGGTGGTGGCCGTGGCAATGGTGTAGGGCTCGACGCTGAGTTTCCCGCGATAATAGCCGCAACCCAGAGCGCCGGCGTCACTGCCTTCCCGGATCACCCAGGACGAGGTGGCGTCGCGCCCCTGCTCCTGCGGGTCTTCGGCGCATCCGTCGATGACAAAGCGCGCCATGCGTTCCATCGCGTCGCGCCAGACATCCTGGCGCTCAGGTCCGGCCGCGGGGTAAATGGAGGCCAGCGCGTGGGCGGCTGTGCCCGCGTCGCCAAAATAGATGTTGCCCCGGAGACCAATATCCGGCCAGAACCCGGCGTCATCGCCTTTGGAGGTCTGGGTCCGCTGCTGAATGCCGCAGAAGGTGTCGCACCAGCGCAGGGCCTCGTCGCGGTGCGCTTCGTTGCCTGTGATGCGATACGACGCCATCAGGACGCGTGCAAAGTTGCCGTTGATGAAGATCGATTCGGCGGTGTCGCTGGTGCCCTTGAGCTGATTGCTTCCCACGTCAAGTCCCATGATCCAGGCGCACAGATCGTCGAAATACGCCCGGAGTTTTTGCTTCGCCGCATCGTCGAGAAGGGGAGGGAGGGCACCGCCTGTCTGTTGAGCATTGCTGGAACGCCAGCCCAATGTGGCGCCGGATGCGGCCGCCAATTGAAGGAATCTCCGCCGTTTCATGGTTCGCTGCACTCCGTTAGGTTGGCAAGCCCTGGTGAAGACCATGTCGCTGTTTGGTTTTGGATTATCCACATTTGGGCCGTTGAATGCGAGCCGTGGAACGATAGGCGCCTGTACCCGCTAAAAAAAGACACACGCGCGCCTGGAAGCGCGCGTGTGTTGAACCGCTTTCTGTTGCCGCTAAACCGGACGGCGCCGAGTTACGGATGGGGATTGAGAATTGCGCTGAGCGTGTCCATCATGCGGACATACGCCTTGCAGACCGGCCATTCGCTTGGATACCGGACGAATTCGACGTGGCCATCCATATAGAGCACGTTCCCTCCGCCGGGGACATGGTTGAAGTAGCTCTCACCGCTCTCGGACGGTGTCCAGACCGAGTCCCACATCACAGCGATTTCACTTTGAGCCATGGCGCTGCCCGCCGGATTGTTGATATCGGTGATGAAGAACCGCTCGATGCCCTCACGGACCCGGTAGCACGTTATGCTCTGGCCCGTGATCGCGCTCGTATAGGTGATATCGGCCTCAAACGAGTTCCAGGGGGTTCCGGCAGCAAAGTTACGGAGGGCGGAATTCGAATTCGTGGGATTGGCGAAAACATCGCCCACCGCTCCCAGAAAGCCCATGTCAAATGTCGGCGGATCCGCATTAAGATCGGTCGTCGGATCAATCACGTACTCGGGGCGCAACGCCCAGCCATAGTAGGTATACGACACTTCCCAGAAATCGCAGGGATCAACAGTGCCATCCGCTTTGCGCCAGTAGTCATTGGCGAGCTTTTCGCCGTCGGCATCCGAGGGGCAGACGATGATGTGATCATCGGTCATGTACTCGGGATACACCGACGGGCCATTGAAGAACTGGTTAAACGTGTTCGGAGTACCATGGTACCCATCCTCCTGAAAGTTGCCTGGACACGCAGGAACACCAAGACGCGCCCTTATGATGACCTTTGGTCGTGGATTTGTCAATGGCCGTCAGTTCGATAGCATTGTGGAAATTGGGCGGTTTTTCGAGTACCGACGTTTCGTCAACGCAGTATATGCGGGATGGAGCCATTTCTTCACAGACCACAAGATGCGATTTGTGCGTTTATCTCGAAATATAAGCGGAAGCCTCAGCTTTTGCCTGTGCTTCGAAGAAAAGTCAGCGCCATCGCCCGAAAGGCGGCAGCAAGCTCAGGCGACCTTTGAATGTTCTTTGCCATGCCTGGGGCGAGGAGGTAATACGTCTCGACCAGGCGCTTGCCCACGAAAGAGTCTATCAGCGATTCATCCCTGAACTTGCGGAGCTGTTCGAGGATGTGAGGCTGGTTCTTGAATGCCACCTCCGCTGGACAGTCGCCGCCGGGTTTGGTCGTGCCCGTGAGGAAACCCTCCACCTGGGGAAAAAAGAGCCGGAACGAGGAGAACTGGTCGGTATTGCTGGAAGCGTTACAAATGTGTGAGGGCCCGCCGCTGAGGGTGCCGATGAGCTGATAGCCGGCGGAATTGAGGAGCAACCCGAGGCCTGAGGAACCGGGTTCGGTGACGCCGGTGTGCCAGAGGACCCGGATCTGATTGGTGTATCCCAGCCCCGCGACGCTGCTGGAGAGGATGTCGCCGTAGGAAATGCGCATAAACTTGGCGTCGGGGTGGTGAATGCCCGTAATTTCTTCACCTGCGAAGACCGCGCGATCGGTCCAGCCCGCGTAGTAGCGGCCATAGGCGCCGTTGGGGACACGGTCAAGTTCCATGAGGGTGATATCAAGGCTGCTGTTAGTCGCCAGCATCTGGTAGCCATTGCTTCTCGGCAGGCTGCCAAGCGGGGGCGGATCGCTCACGCCGCAGCTTGTGGCGCGATAGTCCCACACCACGTCCGCCTGGCCGGCCGAGACGACTTTCGGAATGCAATGATAGGAAGTCAGCACGTAGGGCTCTTTCTCGACGGTGTCTGCGTTGTTAATGAGGGTGCAGGTGCACAATCCCTGGTCGCCGCCAGCCCGCGGGATGACCAGCATACCGACTCCGGATGCGACGTTCTGGAGGGTGGGATTGCTTTCACAGGCGACATTGATGTTGCACCAGAGCTCTTTCAGGCACTCGCCGAAGGCGCGGTAGAAGTGCGCTACGCTGGTGAGCCGGAGCGCCGGCGGCGACGCAAACGGCGAGCGCACCAGCAGGAGGGTCCAGTCGCCTTCCGTAACAGGCAGCCAGCGGCCTTCTTCCAGGGCCTGTGCGGCGGTATACGGGCCAAACGCCCGCGGGATAATCGGATCCACCACGAACACTTCCTCGCCGTCGCGCAGGGCCGAGAGGTCCAGGCACAGGCGCAGCGCCTGGGCGTCGAGAGAGGAGACAATCGCCCGGCTGATAAACTGGCCACCCTCGGGAAGAGGCGGGCCGAAAAGGTCATGTTCGCTGTAATCGACGTCGAATCCTGCCGCAATATCGAGGACTTTATCCACGGGAGTACTCTGGCTCTTGAGCATCTCGTTCTGGCCCGCATACGCCGTGAGAATGGTTGTTTTGGCGGGCAAGCGAAGATACCGGGCAATATCGGCCTGAGAGACAGGCGCGTCCCACGATTTCTGGAGCAGGTCCGGAGGCAGGGGGGGCACAAACTCCCCCGGCGCGCTGTTTTCGGCCGCAGCTGCGGATGTTAAAGCAAGAACAATGATCACGAGCAAGAAGTAGTGGCGCATCAAGATTCCTCCGGTTGGACTCTACGTATTATACTCAATGCGGCCACGCACCGTTTCATCGGCCTGCTTCCCTCGCGCACCGCGAGATCTGCGCTCCGGTGCGTTATGATACGGGCATGCACACAGAAGGCGTGAACATGCTCGTGGTATTGGGCCCCACCGCCTCCGGGAAGACCGCGCTCGGCGTCTACCTGGCGGATATCCTGGGCGGTGAAATCATCTCGGCCGATTCGCGGCAGGTCTACCGGGGGCTGGACATCGGCTCGGGGAAAGATCTGGGCGAGTATGTGGTCAATGGCCGCACAATCCCGTACCATCTCATCGATATCGTCGATCTCTCCCACGAATTCAGCGTGTTCGAGTATCAGCAGCGATGCTTTGCCGCATTTGAGGCGATCTCGGGCCGGGGCGCGCTCCCCGTCATGGTGGGAGGGACGGGACTCTACATCGAAGCGGTGCTGCGAGGCTACCGGATGGTCGAGGCGCCGGAAGACGCCCGGCTGCGCGAGGAATTGAGCTGCCTGTCCGATGAGGCTCTGGCGGCCCGGTTGGTGGCGCTCAAACCCGGTCTCCACAACACGACAGACTTGACTGATCGGAACCGGCTCGTTCGCGCGATTGAGATCGCCGAATATACGAAGTGCCATCCGCCCGCCCCCGCGCCCTCTATCCGGCCATTTATCCTGGGCACGCGATGGGACCGGAAAATCCTGCGGCATCGTATCGGCAAGCGCCTCCAACAGCGGTTTGATGCCGGTATGATCGAGGAAGTCGAAGGTTTGCGGGCCCAGGGAGTGCCCTGGGAGAAACTGCATTTTCTGGGGCTGGAATACCGCTATATCGCGGATTATCTCCAGGGGCGTATCGCCACCCGGGACGAGCTGTATGAAGGGCTGTGGACGGCGATTTGCCAGTTTGCCAAACGGCAGGAGACGTGGTTTCGCCGCATGGAGCGTAACGGAGCGGTCATCCACTGGATCGACAACGCCGCGCCAGAAACGGCGCTCGAGCTTCTGCGCACCCGAGACGCTGCAATTCGTCCGCTCTAACCATTTCAGGCAGAGCCCGGATCCGGCGGCCGTGGTCCTTCAATCGGCCAAAGAAGGCTGCTTTTCCATTTACATCCGGCGCGAAAACCGGTATTTTGGCGGTAACGGGAGGTCTTAACAGGCAGGGAGGGGTTTCCTATGTCAAGCCAGCAGATGCCGGAAGGTGTGGATTTGTTAGTGTCGGGGGCGTGGCTGCTCTTCTTTCTCGTGATGATGGCGGTGAGCATTGCCATAGCCATCGCGGTCATTCTGATCGTGCAGAGCTTCTACAAGCGCATTCCATCTGAACACCGGAAAATGGAACCCGGGATGGTCTGGCTGCTGATCATTCCGTGTTTTAGCATCGTCTGGAACTTCTTTGTGTTTCTCCGGCTGTCTGACTCCTTCAAGAGCTATTTTGACAGCCAGGGTATCGAAGACGTTGGCGATTGCAACCGCACGCTGGCCATGGCCTATTGCATTGCCGCGGTGCTGTGCCTCGTGCCATGTCTGAATTATGTTGCCGGGCCCGTGTCGCTGGTGTTGCTGGTTCTCGCACTGGTGAAATACAACGAACTCAAAAACCGCATTCCAGCCGCGTTTTGACGAAACAATCTCGTGAAGGATCCGTGACGGTAGTGCGTATGCCGGCGGCGCAAGAACGCCATTCCCGTGGACCTGTGAGCGCACTGGCGGGTGCGGCGTTGCTGGCTACGTTGATTGTCGGCCGGCTCGGACTCCCGGATGTGCCTCTGTGCTGGTTTCGTTTTCTGACAGGACTACCATGCCCCGGGTGCGGGCTGACGCGCTCGGTGTTCGCCATCGGCGGGGGCAATTTCGCCGCGGCCTGGCAGAGCAATCCCTTTGGATACGTGGTCTATGGCGTTCTGGTGGTTTTGTTCCTTTCGCCGCTGCTGGCACGTGTCGCGCCCAGACTGACCGCGCTGCTCGAGAGTAACCGGTTCATTTACGTGTTTGCGATGGTGAATTTCACGGGATTGCTGGTTTTCGGCCTGGTGCGGCTGGTTCTTCTGTGGAACTGAGGGCGGCGTACCTCGTTTTGCTATGCTCCATTCGAGAAGCCGCAACCGGCGAGGAGTGATTCATGAAAAAACGTGTGCTGGCCTGGTGCGCCTGGGTGCTCATCTGCGCGCCGACCTGGGCTGTGGCGCCTGCCGCGCCGACGTTCCAGGAGTTGATGAATCCCGCGCTGTTCCCGGAACCTCAAATGGGAATGAGCGTAATCGCGAGCAGAGGACTCGACGGCGGCGGCGTGGAAGTGGTCACCACCGGGGCAGTCTTTACGATACATGCGCAATCGGGCGATATCGTCTGCAGCCAGCGCATCGGCCGGGAACGCGAAGTGGCCGTGCTGCGCCTGGGACAGCCGCTCGAAGGTGTGCAGATCACCCACTCGGGCCCGGGATTCGTGCGCGTCACGGCGGAGCAGCCTCCGCTGGCGATGCGGATCAACGGCGATTCGCTGCTGATGCTCCACACCGCCACGCCGCAGAAGGTGGCGCTTGATCGCCGAATTGCCACGGGATGGCACGCGTCTTTTGAGAACAACCACCTGCTCGCCGACGAATGGGGTGCATTCGGGCTCTATTGCTCGGACAGATCGCTGGACGATGCGTTCGACCCCTACGCAACGACCGTAGCGGCGTATCCTCTGCCCGCGGACGCGGTGCTGTGGCTGGGGGTGTGCCCGCCAAAACCCTATCCGTGGGATCAATCGTTAGAGGATCGCGTGGTATGGCACTGGTCGAGAGAGACGGGGTATCCGCCCGACGCGGACCTGCGCGCCTGGAAGGATTACGGGAACATCGTCCTGCTTCAATCGGAAGTGCTGTTGTGGAAAGACTGGAATCTGGACTTTCAACCCCGCCATGGTCCGGAGGAGTTCGCGCGCGTACGCACGACAATCCATGACCAGGGGATGCGGTTCATCGTGTACACGAGCCCGTACTACTTTCTGAAAGGCACGCCGGTAGAGCCGGCTGCCTTCAATTCGTTCGAAAATTTCAAGGGGTGGCCGCCCGGATGGCCCACGGGCGAAAACATGGAGCTGTTCATGGACGCGATCACCCGCGTGATGAACGAGCTACAGCCCGACGGCCTCTATTTTGACGGACAATACATCGGCAATCCGGCCGCGCTGTATGCCCTGGCCCGCCGCACGCGAGCACTCCTCGGCGAGGACGGCATCCTCGAGTGGCATTCGACATCCGCACTCGGCAACGGCCATTGCTACCTGCCGCAGGCTGACGCCTACGTCGATTTCATCCTCCGGGGCGAAGGGCGGCAGAGCGCCTATGCCGATTTCGACTACCTGCGGTATTTCGTGTCGGGCTACAACATCAACAACTGCATCGGCGTGCTGTGCAACAACGGCCCGGTCGGAGTGTCGCCTGAACTGGTGCGCGACGTGCTCCGGGCCAATTGCCGGTTTCACGTGATCGTCCGCTGGCTGGATAATCCGGAGCTGATGAAGGTCCTCAAAGACGAATATTTCTCGAAGCTGACGCCCGCGCTGCGGGACGAGGTTGATGCGGCGGCAGAAGCGCGGCAGGAAGGCGTTGCCGCGCGCGCGGCCGCCATTTTGGCCGAACAGGAGGCCCTTCAACGGGCCCCGGACTGGGATGCGCCGGCCTTTCGTGTCGAGTTCGATGCGATGCCCGATGCCAACGCGGCGGTTTCGCCCGCGAATCCCGAGGCGCTGTCGATCCAGGACGGTGCGCTCTCCATCCAGGCGCACGGAAATACATACGCGTTCCTGAAGATTGCCCTGGCAGTGCAGGCACGCGGCTTTGTCGTGAAACTCCGGCAGGGAACGGACGCCGGCCAGTCGTGGGGACCGGGCGCGATGCTGGTGTGGGCGAACGGCAGCGGCATTCGCGCCGGTACGCGGTCGGATAGGACGCTGCAAACCGACGTGTGCGGGCAGCAGGCGCACGGCGGGGTATACGATCCCGCCCAATGGGTCTGGCTGCGGATGCGCTGGTTCGAGCGCCTGGGCGTCGTTGAGCGAAGCGATGACGGCGAGAACTGGGTCCGGCTCTGGACGTTTGAGCCCTGCCAGGCGGTCCTGGGCGAAACGGCCAGCCTGCTCGTGGGCAAGGTGCCCTTCAACGGCGAGGCGGCAGACCACCGCGAACCCGGTCCCGAAGGCCGGTGCGACATCGAATTTGTGCACGTGTATCCGTGAGCCGGCAGAAAAATAATCCGGGCTTTCCCCGATTCCTTCGCTTCGGCATAAACGCCGGTGAGCGGACACGGTGCGGCCGTGAATCCACGGATTGCCTGCCGCCAGGTTCTGTAATGCCACGAGGGGAGCCGTTGTGAGCACAGTGGAGTCGTATCTTCGAAAACGTGCGATTACTGCGCCGTGGCGCGTGGAGTGTGGGCCGCTGGAAGCCATCGAATGCGTGGTGGTGATCCCGGCATTGGCAGAACGAGCCGGCATTCTGAAGACCCTCCGCAGCCTGGCGGCAAATCCCCGGGCGGAACTGGCGCGCACGATGGTTGTGGTGGTGGTCAACAACCGCGAGCCCGGCGTGGCCCGCCCCGACGACATCGCCGACAACCAGCAAACGCTTGACCTGCTCCGTGGACTGCTCCACGGCCCAGAGACCGGGGAAGGGTACGACGTAATAGAGGCAGGGCTTCGACTGGCCTGCATCGATGCATCGTCGCCCGGATTGGAATTGCCCGCGAAAGACGGGGTGGGACTGGCGCGGCGCATCGGGCTGGATGCTGCACTGCGCCTCCTGCACGAAGCCGGGGCGGGCGATGCTTCCGTCCTGTTGTCCACCGACGCCGATACCTTCGTTGAACCGAACTACCTGGAATCCGTGCGGCGCTATTTCGCACGCCCGGAGGCCTGGGCGGCCTGTGTCGGTTATGCACATCGCCTCGACGGCACCGATGCGGAGATTGCCGCGGTTGTGGCCTACGAGACACATTTGCGCTGCCATGTCCTGGGCCTCCAGCTCGCGGGTTCCCCGTATGCGTACCCGGCCGTAGGGTCGACCATTGTCTGTTCGGCACGGGCGTACGCCGCCGCGGGAGGGATGAACCGCCGCCAGGCGGGCGAAGACTTTTATTTTCTGCAGCAGCTGGCCAAGACGGGCCGCGTCGAGTCGATCCACGCCACGACCGTCCACCCAGCGCCGCGCGCTTCCCATCGCGTACCTTTTGGGACGGGGCGGTGGATTCAGGAACGCCTCGATGACAGACAGGAGCTCATGACCTATCATCCCGAGAGCTACCGTATTCTTGGGGATTTGCTGGCGCTGGTGAATGCTCGTCCCGAGGCCGACCCCGACTCGATCCTGGCAGAACTGGCGCGGATCAGTCGTCCTGCGACCGAATTTCTCGAAAAACAGAAGTTCGCGGAATGCTGGCAGAAATTGCATCGAAACAGCCCGGATTCGCGAGCGTTTCTGGCCCAGTTTCACCGCTGGATGGACGCGTTCAAGACGCTCAAGCTCTTGCATTGCCTGCGCGACAACGGATTCCCGCAGCAGCCGTTGTGGACGGCGGCAAAGGCCCTTCTGGAGCGCGCGGAGAAGATGCCACCGGCATTTCCCTGGCAGAACCTGGATACTGAGCGAAAAGTCCAGATAGCACTGCTGCGCCATCTGAGAAAACTGGAGCGTTTGGAATGACGCCTGCCGGGAACGCGGTGCTGCAGCCGCACATGCCGGGCCGGAAAAATATAGAACGGCCCGGCAGAGGCCCCGGTCTGTGCCGGAACCTGTTGCCGGGCCGCTCGACGCTTTATCTCACGTGACTCGAACGATCGGGGCGTGACCTACCCGAGCAGCTGCAGCGCGGTCTGCGGCACCACGTTGGCCTGAGCCAGCACGGAGGTGCCTGCGCTGATGAGGATCTGCGTCCGTGTGTACTCCGTCGTCACCTTGGCGAAGTCGGCATCGCGGATAGCGCTTTCGGCCGCCGCCGAGTTCTCCTCCTGGATGGCCAGGGTGTTGATGGTGAACTCGAGCCGGTTCTGGAAGGCGCCCAGGGTCGCGCGCAGCGACGAAACGCTGTTGATAGCGAGATCCAGGATACTGAGCGCGGACACCGCCGCCGCCTGAGTCGAGATGCTCACCGAACTGACACCGATGTCGGCAGCTTTGGCGCCGCTGAGCTGGAGCTCCAGGGTCTGACCAGCCTGAGCCCCTGCCTGCAGGGTGATGGTCTGAGCTGCGCTGAGGACGCGAAGCCCGTTAAATTCCGTATCCGAAGCAATGCTGTTGATCTGCCCCATCAACTGGGTGACTTCGGCTTGCAACGCCGCGCGGTTGTCTGCCGTCATCGTGCCGTTGGCCGATTGCACCGCCAGTTCGCGCATACGCTGCAGGATGTTCGTCGTTTCGCTGAGGGCGCCCTCGGCAGTCTGCATCAGACTGACGCCGTCCTGCGCATTGCGCTGAGCCACCCGCGTGCCTCGAACGACCGAATTGAACCCCTCCGCAATAGCCAGACCCGCAGCGTCGTCACTGGCCCGGTTAATGCGAAGCCCGCTCGAAAGCTGTTCGAGCGCTTTGTTGAGTTGCCTGGAGGAGCGGGCTAACACACGTGACGCGTTGATAGCCGCCGTATTCGTATTGATCCTGAGTCCCATGGTCTATCCTCCTTGAGTGATAATCTGGCGCATCCATGCGCACCGCAATGCCAGACGACGCTCTCTTCGAAACAGCGTGTCCCAAACACCATCCCGAACATCATGCGAAAACGTCCCGGCACAACTCCGGGCCGGCTATGGGCAGCCAACCGGCGGGCTGCGACCGGCAAAGCTCCCCGGCCAGCAAACGACCGGAGGCGTCTCCTGTCCCTGGGGACGCCGCCACGGCAGCCGAAAACGTTTCCAGGGGTCCCGTGAGGTCTTCGCATGGCCTCTCCCCGGCAACTCAGTGCTGCCTGTCTTCAACTGACCAAGGCATGAAGCGCAGTGGCTCCGGCCTTTGTCCGGTCTCGTTCAACTGTCTTTGGCCCTACACGCCCTGGATCCTGCGGACGATGTTAGGGCAAACCTGCGACGCACGCGCGCTGCGCGGGCCGCCTCCCTGGGGAATCCCCCCTCACACTGGCGGGTCATGTTTCGCAGCCACATTCCGCCGTTGTCGTCAAATATATCGGCACCTTTAGCGAAACACTTTAGCGCTTTTTTTGAAATCGCCGGATTTTTTTGGTGTATGCGGAGTAACCGGGGCGCAAGGGGCTGCAGGTTTCTCAGCTAAACCTTTTTTCGTAAAGGATTTATCTTAGGTGGGCGGGCATGAAAAAAGCCGCGCCTTTCGAGGCGCGGCGTGCAGAGTTCAGAGAGATATGAGCAGTTTTCTGACCCGGGCGGCTTATCCGCCGAGCAGCTGGAGGGCGGTTTGCGGCACCAGATTGGCCTGAGCAAGCACCGCCGTGCCCGAACTGATCAGAATCTGGGTGCGGGTGAATTGAATGGTCTCGGTAGCAATATCCGCGTCGCGGAGGGCGCTGTCGGATGCCGAAGCGTTTTCTTCGGTGATCGCCAGGCTGTTCATGGTGAACTCAAGCCTGTTCTGCACCGCGCCAAATGTCGCACGGAGCTGGCTGACGCTTTGAATCGCGGCGTCCAGGATACCCAGGGCAGACACCGCGCCGGCCATGGTAGACAGGGAGACCGAGGTGACTCCCAGGTTGGCCGTGGATGCGCCGGCAACCGCGATCTCAATGGTCTGGCCCGCGCGGAATCCGGCCTGCAATGTAATGGTCTGGGCGGAGCTCAGCACGGCGAGCCCGTTGAATTCGGTGTCAAATGCGATGTCGTCGAGCTGTTCCAGCAGCTGCCTCACTTCGAGGTCCAGCGACTCCCGGTTGGCCGCGCTCTGGGTGCCGTTGGCTGCCTGCACCGCCAGTTCGCGCATGCGTTGCAGGATGTTGGTGGCCTCGCTCAGCGCGCCTTCCGCGGTCTGCACGAGGCTGATACCATCCTGTGCATTGCGCTGGGCCACTGCGGACCCGCGGATGACCGTGCGGAACCCTTCGGAGATCGCAAGACCGGCGGCATCGTCGGCGGCGCGATTAATTCGCAGACCGCTGGCCAGGCGTTCGAGGGTGGTGTTGAGTTGGCGCGTGGTTCCGCGCAGGGTGCGGGATGCATTGATCGCCGCAATGTTGGTGTTGATCCGAAGACCCATGGCTCATATCCTCCGTGATATTTCCGCCTCTGCGTCCATGCATCGGCTTGGGTGCCGGTTTTCCCGGTTCCGGGCAGTCTATCGGCAGCAAGCGGGGAGATCTTTAGTCCGCGGATTCTCGCCGAAGCCCGGCGGGCGGTGTGTACCCGCCCGGGAGACCACCTTTTGTTGAATGGCCGGCGGAAAAACGGCGGCTAGATGCGGTTTCGCACTTTCTGCAGATTGGACAGCGCGCCATGGTGGGAGGGGTCCTGCTGGAGGCACTGCTCGAACGCCGCCGCTGCCTCGCTGTAACGCCGTTCTTTCATCAGCACCACGCCCAGATTGTTGTAGCCCGCGGAGCTCCCGAGGCGTCCGGCGCGGGTGAAGTGCGATTTCGCGGTTTCCAGCTGATCATCGTAAAAATACAGTTCACCCAGGGCGTTATGGACATGCGCGACGGACGCACGCTTGTCGATCAGGCGCTGCAGGGTTTCGCGCGCTTCTTTTCGGCGCTCCAGGCGAAGCATCTGGTGGATATAGAGACGCAGGCATTCCGCGCAGTCCGGGCGGCTCAACAGGGCTTTCCGGGAAGCCTCTGCCGCATCGGAAAAATTGCCGTTGCTTTCCAGAGCGATGCTCAGATAGCGGTAGCCATCGGCCCAGGCCGGGTCGGCTTTGAGGGCATTCTGAAAGCTTTCCACCGCTGCAGGCCATTGTTTCTGATCGAGGTAGATCACGCCCAGGTTGCGCCAGGCGCCGGCGAGCCGGGGATCCAGGCGGACGGCAAGCAGGAGCGCCTTTTTACCTTCCTCGGAGCGGTTCACGAGATGAAGAACCCCGCCCAGATCACGGAGGGCCACCGCGTTGGACGGATCGAGGCGAAGCGCCTCCCGGTACGCGCCCGCCGCCTTCTCGTAGTCATGGACTTCGGCGTATTGATTCCCTAATTCGATGTAACCCTTCGGGTCCGTGGGGTTCTGGGCGACTTTGTCGTGGCCCAGGCGCAGATACATCTCCTGCTTCTCCCGGGTGCGGTTGGGCTCTTTGAGATGCGGATAATGGTGAATGGGCACGGGACACGACTCAATCGTCAACCGCGCGCGGCTCAGCGACGGCTCAACCAGTTCGTGAACTTTGCCCTCGAATCGCACCCCCGCACCCGCGGGAAACAGGCGGACCTTGGTGCTGGGATGCCAGCCGGCAAATCCCCGGGCATGCGGATCGTTAGCCGCACAGGGCTGAAAATTGGCGATATTGGTGGCATTGGTATAGTTGCGGGTGGTGAACTCGTAGGCAAATGCGGGCGGACCCTTGACCAGCCGCTTGATCGCCGGCAGATCTTCGGGCGCAATCCGCTCGTCAGCATCCAGCACCAGGACCCAGTCTTTGGTGCACAGACGCAGCGATTCGTTGCGGGCCGCCCCGAAATCATCGCACCAGAGAAAACCGCCGATGCGGGCGCCATGGCCCCGGGCGATTTCCAGGGTCTCATCGTGCGAACCCGTGTCGACAATGATGATCTCCTCGACGAGATCCCGAACGGACTGCAGACATTCTTCTAAGACCTGGCCCTCATCTTTGACGATCATGGCCAGGGAGATCGAACTTCCCACTCCTATTCCTCGATGCTGCCGGGGGGCCCTGGTGGAGGCGCGGGAGCATGCATGGCAACGCCCCGGTCTGCGTTAAAAGTCGTCTCGGCCGGGAGGTCGACGGCACCGGCGGCGACAAGCGCTTCATAGGTTTCCCGATCGACGACTTCCCCGCTGGTCACTACGCGAGTCGACATATTAACCGTAACGGCGAACTGCCGAATGGGCTTTCCCCGACGCTGGAAAACTGCGCCCTTCTTCAGCATGTCGAACTCGATGCGGTAGAACGACGGCTTGGGCCCGGCAGGTTGATCGCCGCCGCGCAAGTGCGGCGGCACACCGCCAGGCCTGTCTTTTTTCCCGAACCACACCAGCGTTGACTCCTGTCGCACCATGAAAGGCGCACCGCAAATAATAGCCGTATTGTACCACGACGCGGAAACGGCGAACAATGACGCGGATCGCGGCATCCGAGATCTTGCCGCCGACGGTATCGCTGCGCATTCGGCGATATGTCCAAAAACATGCATAGTGGACCGATATTGTCCACCCTCGTCCATGGAGCCGCCCCAACATTCCGGACGCATGGATACGTGGGGCTTGGCACACGCATAGACATGAATGGCAAGGTTGGGATTTCCTTGGTACATCCAAGTTTTCGCAGCGCGTAGGGGCAGACCCCCGTGCCTGCCCTTCTTCAGACGGATGCGCGGGTCCACGCAGTCCACCCCCGGCCACGCGAAGCGCGTGGCCACCCCCGCCAGCGGGGGACACAAGACGCGGAGCCGGCGGTGGCTGCTCTGCATCCGAGTCAGCGCGTGAGGATGGCAGCCACGGGGGCTATCCGGATGGGCGGCCACAGGGGGCCGCCCCTGCATTCCGGATGCATGGATACGTGGGAATCGGCGCACGTATAGAGCTCGATGGCAATGTTGGGATTTCCCTGGTACATCCAAGTCTTCGCAGCGCGTGGCGCAGGCATCTTGCCTGCGTTCTTCTCTTGCGCAGCACGTGCCTCTGCGCGTGCTGTGCCCACGCGGCACACGTCGACGTCCATGCCAGCGCGGCTATACGAGCCTGAACCGCAGAGATTCGCGTGCTGGGCCCTGTCCCCCGCTGGCGGGGGTGAATCGGCGGCAGCCGATTCGGGGGTGGATTTCGAAGTGGTTCCAAGGAAAGTTTTCTGGAATGGCTTGCAGTCTTCAGTTCTGCCGCAATTCCTTCCACTCGGAAAGAAAAAACGCGCGGGCGCTGCGCGCCTCAGGGCTGAGCAGGCGTGTCGGATTGTTCAGCCGCCATTGCGGGAGGGATTCGGTACCAGGCGCCTGCGCTCTCGAAGACCACGGCTTCCTGGAGCCGCATGATCCACGCAAGGGTTGGATCTGCGTCAATCAGGGCGGCCCATTCGTCCGAATCCCGCTCGATCGCCGTAATCGCCTGCTCGCTGTACCCATCCTGAACCCAGATGCTGTCGCGCAGCTGAAAGACTCGGTCGCCGGTGTGCTGGGTTTCGCTGCCATCGGTAATCTCGGCGTTGACACCTTCAATCGCAGGTGCGGCCTGGGCGGCGGGCGGTGGCGGCGGAGCAGCTCCCCGCGTGAGTGCGCCCGCCTGGTCACTTTCGCTCGATTGCGGCCGCATCCCTGCTACTGCGCCCATTTTTTGCTCCACATGCGCCTCGTTCGCGTCGGCGGCGCCTCTGGGCGACGGTGATCTGGCGCCAGAGGCCGCGCCTCCAGCAAGGCCTTTTTCCAGACCCAGGCCCCCGAGGAATTCAGGAGCCTCGGTCGGCGCTGGAGCCTCCCCGGCCTGCATCTGCGGGGCATCCTCACGTTTGCGCATGCCTGCCGCAGGTGCGGGCGCTGCCATCGGAGCAGCGATCTCCTGCCGGGGAACGACCCCAAATTCGCCCCAGTGATCGTCCGCCGCTGCCGGCGAAGGCCCCCTGTTTTCGGCTGCCGCACTGCAGGCCTTCTCTTCTTGCCCTGAAACGTGTCCGCTTCTGGATTCGGCAGGCACGGAATCCAGGCGGGTCAGGGTAATCGTGTCCGGTTTCGGAATTCGCAGCAGAAACAGCCCGAACATGAACACAAACGCGGCTGCGGCTGCAAGCAAAGGCCAGGCGGAGCGCCGTGACGAACGCGGCCGGCCGAACGACACCGTGCGGCGGACTGCGCGGGGCGCGCGCAACCGGGCGGTCAAGTCGTGCGGGGCGTCATGCCGCGGCATCTCGCGAAACAGGCGATCCATCCGGTTGAGCGCGTGCCATTCGCGCGCGACCGCCGGGTTCGACGCGATCAGCGCCTCCAGTTCCTGGCGCTCGCCTTCGGAGAGTTCGCCGTCGAGCAGGGCCGACAACTTTTCGCTCAAGAACTCCGTATCCATCATTCAGCCTCAAGAATGGCGAGGTCGCGAAGGCGTTCCCGCAGCAGTTTGCGCGCCTGGTTCAGGCGCGATTTCACCGTGCCCGCAGGGCAATCCATCACCTCAGCGATCTCGTCGTAGCTCAGATCATCAAAGGTGCGCAACACAAAAGGAAGGCGGTAATGCTCCGGCAATTCCTCCAGGCAGCGCTGCAACATCTCTTCCATTTCGCGTTCCATGGCCTCCGTACCCGGGTTTCGGCCTGCCGCAGCAGCCGCCTGGGCGACGGCAGGCGCGTTCTCGAGCAAAGCGTCGAGCGACGTGCCCTTGTCGCGCCCTTTGCGCGAGCGGTCCCGTAACCGGTTGCGCGCCAGATTCGCCGCAATGCTGTACAACCACGTGTAAAACTGCGCATCGCCCCGGTACCGGTCGAGTGACTGATACGCGCGAACGAACGCCTCCTGGCAGATGTCCAGGGCATCCTCGCGATTGCCCAGAAAACGAACGGCGACATGAAACAGCCGCTGCCCGTAGCGCCCGGCCAACACGTCGAAAGCGCCCGTATCGCCCCGGCGGCACTGAGCGACCAGGTCAAGGTCGGACATCGCGCCGGCGTTTCTGTAACCTGCCACCGTGCAAATTGCGAGCTGCGGAGCCAGCGCTTCGCCGCTCTCTCCTTCTGACACCAAACCGGTCCGCCGGTTCGTTTTCCCCTGCCGATTGACGCCATTTTATCATGCACCGGATCGATACTCGACCAGGAAGCCCCGCTCACGCGGTATACAAAGAAGATCTGGCGGCGCACGGCGCTGTATCAAGATAAACGCGTGAGGATGGACGGACGTGTGGAGTTATCGGGCTAGGCGGCCACAGGGGTCCGCCCCTATAGACCGAAGGCGTGGATGCATGGCCCTCGCCGGCCGCCTATTCTCCACCCCCGGCCACGCGAAACGCGTGTCCACCCCCGCCAGCGGGGGACACAAAACACGGAACCGGCGAACACGGTGGCTGGACTGCTTTTTGCTCCATTGTCTCTGGCAGCAGACACAAGAACCCGAATTTGAGAGCCTGCTGTGCGGCGCACTGTCCCCCGCTGGCGGGGGTGAATCGGCGATAGCCGATTTGGGGGTGGAGTTCGGGGTTGGATTCCCTTTTCCAGAGCCCAGTCGGAGCGATATAGCGTTGAACTCACGCCCACGCGAGCCAGGGGCGCCCGGCGCAAAAGCCTCAGCCTTTTCCTCAAAAATAAAACTAGCGCACTTACAATATGGACCAAATATGACAGTCCCTTGACATAACTCCGAATGGGAGCTATAAGAAAACGAGAACTGGCAGAAGTTTCATCAACAGGGGCGCAACGATGGGCTTATCTGCGGGGCATATCACGGGAAACGCCATCCTCCCAGGCGAATAACACTTTCTTTCTCGCCAGAGATCCGCCCGCGCGCCTCAATCCAGCGAAGTCTCGCGCACTGGGCCGGGCGATCCGCAGTGGTTCGCCCTCGGGTTAATATTGCCCCCGCCTGTGCACTCGCGAGGCGGTACAGTTCAGGAGTGATGCGTGATGAGAAGAAAGAAGGCCAGCCTGTTGATTCTGCTTCCGCTGTTTCTGCTGCCGCTGTTTCTGCTGCATTGATGGGCTGAGTCAGGTATGCGGGGGCGGCGGATTGAGACAGCCGAGATTTATGCTGAATGGTAGAGAAAGGAACATTACAATGCGCTGTGTGCTTATGCTGACCACTTTCCTTGCAGCAACTCTTGCGATGCCTTCGGCGTTGGCGGGAGCTGAGAGTCAAGCAGGAACAGGTAACGGTGACGTTCCAAAGGAATTCCGGCTCGTTGTCAACGCAGATCAATATGCGGAAATAGAGCAATTCCTTGAACTTGTGAAGCATCCAGGCATTTACACACTCCGCCCGGGCCTCGGCGGTCCGCAGGAGGGTCCCGAGCAGTCTGAGCAGAGGCAAAGCCGTTTTAGCATCAATAGCAAGTCCGGCTGGGATTATGCATCACTTACTTACGACAACCGACGCCAGCTTGTGATCGGTTATCACCGCGAAGCCACGCCTGAAGACTCTTGCGACGATTGCGATATCCGCGTCAAGACGGCGGACGACGCCTATGCTATAGGGAAGGTTATGCTGCCCTACTACGGGCTGACACCGTCCATCGATGAATATACGATCACCCTTGAGACCTTTGATCCTGGCGTCCCCGGAATGAAGGAGAGCAAGTACTGGCTTATTCACAAAGAGTTTACTTTGAACGGACTGCCTTGTCGGGGCAGTGTATTCCGATGCACGGTTTCTTCTTGCCGTGCGATCATTGATTTCGTCATGTATGAAGAGGTTGTTGAGCCAGCCGCTGCTGATTTGACAGTTTCAAGAGAACGAGCACGAGAGCTGGCGGTGGGGTATCTCAATCGGTCCCTGGACATCCGTTACTATGCAGAAAAATTCGTTGTAAGACCCAGTGACGAGGCACGAGAAGTTATTGCGAAACCGAGATTCAGGTGGCACTCCTTTGATGAGGATGGAAGCACCGCCAAGCAGGTGGATTTCACGAAGGCGTATTTCTGTTGGGAAATTCCGTTTGACACGTGGAGCAACGTTACCGGTTTGAAGTCAACAAACGTCCTTTGGATCCGGAGAGATACTGGAAAGCCCATCGGTGGCGGCATCGACAGATGGAGTGAATAAGGACGGCAGGCCACATGGTGACGTTTGAGGTGAATGGAACATCGTACGAGGGCAGTGCCAAGAAAAACCTTCAGGTGCCTGGCGGTATGCCCATTAAGAATCTCAAAGCGCTTTTTCCGGACCAGTTCGGCCTGGTGGGCTGGTCAGCCCCCGGTTCGCTTATCGACGGGAGCCTGGAAGAGGAGATCGATTCGGTCTCGCTTTTTTCGGAAACGACGGCTTTTCCCCTCGTTCTGACGGGATGGCTTACGGTCCCCAAATCGTCCGAGGCGTGTTCGGTTACCGTGATTCCTCCTCCCGGTTCGAAAATGGGCACGTCCGAGGAGAACAGCTTCTACCAGTATGTCACGGCGCGGCCTGATGAGCTTGTGATGTTGCGGGCAGTTTCTAAGCTGAAAGACTCTGTGGTGTCTGCGTGGACGACTAAGACTAATCTCCAGCACACAAGGAGTCCTCAGGTGGTGGTTCCGTGCTCGGGTGAATACAACCCTGTCCTGAGCACGCGCCACCAGTATGAGACACTGAAACTCAATTTTGTCGACGTGTTGCTGGAGCAAACGCAGGGGGGCCGCGCGTTGGCGTCGAATTCGTACTGGCATGGCGGCCGTTATGCCTCTTCGCTGCGAGTGGCTTGGGGAGAACCAACTAGTTTTACCGCCTGTGTCTCGCGGGAAAGCGAGTTTGTTCGCTGGGAATTTTATCGTAGGGACGAGTCGCAGCCCTTTCTTACGGCGGACAATATAAAGGTGGATATGCATTGGACGCAGGCGGCAAACGCCGTTGCGCGGGTGGTCACGCGGCCGAAAGACGAATACAAACTGCTCCTCGAAACGAAGGTTGCTGACTCCGACGACCCCTCCGACCCCGCCTCGCCTGGCCATGATTGCCCGGGCTATGTGGTCGTCGAGAACGCGAGGACGATTGGAACCATTTCCTACCATGGCCCCAAGCGCTACTACCCCAAGGACGGCTGGGTTCGCCTGCGCCCCGTCGCCAATCCCGGCTACCGGTTTGTGAAGTGGGAAACCTCCGAGGATGTTACCGGGATCACTCTTGAAGGGTGGTGGACGCCCCCACCTATGGCTATCAATGGACTGGAAGACGAGAAAATCGCCGTGCGCATGCAAGCCGACACCACCATCACGGCGGTGTTCGAATGGGACCCCATCAAAGTCGTCCAACTGGCCCAGGGCGACCTGCCTGAGCGGGAAATCAGGCAACGAGACGACCCTGACACGCCCGATGTCCGCGAAGACGTAGCGACCATAAGCGCCGCCCCGGCCATGCCGGAATTGAGAATTAGCCTCAACGGCGGGCGGAGTGATGTGCCTGTGGAATGGCGCCTGAAGGTGGAGTACAAAGAAGGCGACAGAGAAGGCGACAGACGAGACTACTTCTTTGCCCCGCAGTGGGATCAGGGGCCGGGTGAGACGGAAGAAGAAGAAAACAAAAACGCGCCGCGCATCCAGAGAATAGGAAATCAGACTTGGGCGATCGATTTTCGAGGAGAATTCGCCGGGGGAAATGCGACCGTTTACACCAGATTCTGTGACGGACAGACTGCCAGGAAGACGTTCAGGATCTGGGGATATAACCCGCCAAGATCTACTCTGAAAGCCTTTCTGGGGAATCTGACCGTTCGCGTAGTCTGCTATGAGGAAAGCAGGTTTCATCAGTTCGGCGCAGCTCCTGGAATCTGGTCACGCTGGAACGAAGGGCCTCTGTCCGTCCTCGCAGCACCGGACCATGGATTCGGATTGATGCAATTGACGAGTTTGCCCGCACCGCCTAAAGATAATCCTTATGTCTCAGGCGTGCTGCCTGATGGGCGGCCGGGTGTTAGGCAATTGTGGAACTGGCAAGCGAATTGTCAGGCCGCTCAGGAATACCTCACCATCTGCGCTGGCTGGGTAGCAACTTTTTGGCAGGAAGTCCATGATAGCGTTGAGAGTTTTAGCAATCTGGCTAAATGGGAGATCATACCGGAGGACCAGTTTCGAGCTCATCCAGATCTACTCCCATTCACTGCGGAACAGTTTCGATTAGAGCTGTGGTCAAGGTATAACTCACACGGCCGATACCACAATTGGGACGTAGAGAACAAAAAGTGGGTGCGTCGCCGGAAAGAAACTGATAGTGACGATCATGGTACAGGCTGTGGTTATGCTGATAGGTGCAAAAAGCATTTCAACGACGTGCTGAGTGGAAGCCCACCGGATCTATGGGGAGATGATCCCCAGTGAAACAGTGGTGCTCGTCGCTAAAAACCGACCAAGGAGGAAGATAGTATGAGTTCGATATTGGGCGCACTGGCTCTTGTCATAATGTGTGGTTCGGACCTCGTTCAGGAAGTTCGCGTGCTGCCATTTGACGGCATGCCTATGCAATATTACAGCATAGATGTTTATGGTCAGGTGCTGTGCGTTGATTATCGCAAACAAACCGCACAAATTGTCGGGATCCTCCCCGAAGCTGTCGAGGAGCACGGTGGATGGTACTGTCCTTCTTCGAACACATTGTTGTGTCCAGCATACATTACTGGCAAACTATGGCGACTAATGCATGTTGCTCTTGACACGGGCAAGATCCTGGATACGAGCCTGAGTTTCAACGTGAATAGCGATCGTGCTATCCAGCCCTTAGGCCATAGGTGGCTTGCCTGCTATGAACCGGCAGCCTTTTCGGCACTCTTGGACTGCCGCAGTGGAATGTTCTATCCAAATATGCCCGAACAATTGGCGAAAAAAAAGACCTCTCTTTCATCCTCCGGAAACATTGCTTATTCGGGGTGGGGATTTCCTCATCTCACTTTTTCAAAGACCGACATTTCTTCGCACTGTCTAATCACAACCGTGACGAGTGCAGATGTATTGCCGCAGCCAGAGGGCAGGCAATACCTAACGGTCCTTGCGATTCATCGCCAATACGCTCTTATAGCCTATGGAATAGGCGGGGAAAAGATAAGGCAGTATGCCGTTTTTGACATTGAGCGCGGATTATGTGGCCCAGTTACACCAAGTGTTCGTTCCGGAACTTTGAGCACGACGGCCGCTGGCTCCAGAGACATGGATAACGGAAAGATTGAGTACACGTTTATTGACTTACTATCTCTACTAACGACCTCTTGCCCTGAATTACCGCAATCAGCACAAGTCGAGCGGGTGATAGTCGACCCGGAAACCGGGGAAGTCTGTGTCGAGGCTCCCCTTGAATATGATCCGCGTAGAGAAATGGCGGTTCTGGAAACGACTGGAGAATGCGTCGTGCTGCCAAGATACCGGTTTGACTATGTAACAGAGGACATGATTTTACCTGGACGAGATGATACGTACCTTGCTCCACCCATAGATCCGGAGGAGCGGCAACATAGGATCGCCGAGCAGGAGGCTTTACTGGCAGAAACTGTCGGCGAAACTCGTGAGTCTTTTTTCTACGACACAAAGTTTAATTATATCGTACGACATTTGTCGATATCGGGTACTGCTGGCACGCAGGAGAAATCAGATTGATCGGTTGTCGACCAGTAGATCATCGCACTATTCCGTGCAGTTCAAGTAGATCCGGTTTATGTATGTGCAAAGCAAAGTGGGCAGGAACCTTTCAGTGCGTATGAGCGCCCCCTTGCGCTAGACGCATCCTTTGGCCGGACAGCCGATAATTGCGGAACCGGGCGCGGCCCGATGAGCTTGTGATGTTGCGGGCAGTTTCTAAGCTAAAGGATTCTGTGGTGTCTGCGCGGACGAGCAACGGGCCCGTTTGTATCGGGAGGATCGGCGATGAGAAGAAAGAAGGCCAGCCTGTTGATTCTGCTGCCGCTGTTTGTGCTTCATTGCGTCAGCGAGGCGGAGGAGAGACCGCCATCCGCGGCCGCAATTTACGACACTCTTGACCAGCTGTGGGGTAGCCGCAAGTTTACTGAGGTGACTGACTATGTCCAAAAACTCAAAAGTTCCTGGGAGGGGTATGTTCCCGTTGAACTGGCCCTTGCTACTCACAGTGACAAGTATGGCGCACAGGTTGAGGACTCAATTGAGCGGCTCACGGTCCTTCGCACCAGATTGCAGGGGGACATCGCTGCGGCATCTCCGGGGTTCATGGACCTTCTTGATGGCACGATCCTGCAATATGAGAAGAGTCGAGATTTTTTCATACAGCAGGGCATCTCTCGTGAACAGCGCCTGACCGAAAGAGACCCACTGAAAAAGACCAAATTCAAACATTCCAAAGAGTGGGGCGATGGTATTGGTGATGATTTGTTTTACTTCAACGCCCCGGAAGTGTTCTTGACCGAGCAGGGTGTTCGCGTTGCCCATCCCCAGGAACCCGCGACGCCTGATCCGAAGCTTAAACAGATGGATACCCAGCAACTTCTGGAATATCTCGGAGACTACGAGAATTCGATGATCAAGCGAAAAGCGTGCGCTCAGGAACTGGTCCGCAGGCGCGCTGAGGCGGGCCCCGTCAGCGAGCTTGTCGAGAGTCTCTGGGGATGGGACGCCGGGTATACCTATCAATATACCGTTGAAGAGTTGGTGAAGATTGGCGCTGCGGTCATACCGGAACTTATTGCGTATCTAGATAACGACGATTTTTACGATGATAAAGAAGAGGGCATCTGGGCGCTGGTACGAATCGGAGTGGCCGACCCCGCCGTTATCCAGACCTTGGAGGCCATATCGTCAAATGGGAAGCCTTGGCATGACACCGCCGAGTATGCTCAAAAGGCTTTGCAGTATCTCCAGTCTAAAAATAAGTGAGTGTGTTTCTTCAGCTACCTCGGCCAGGCAATAGAGAAACCGACTCGGATGGCTCTTGATTGAGTGTAATTTGAATCATACTTGAGCGACGCCTGCGTCGCCCGTACAGTGGCTGCGGTGGGGGATGAGTCTGAGCGACGCACATGCATCGCTCCTGCATTCGATCGGCAGACTTTCCAGATTCTGACAGGAGTATACGTGTGGCTTCGCTACATCTCCGGTGAAATCTTGTATGAGGCGCGATGTGGATGAATTGACTCCAGCAAATGCTTGCCTCTATGATTTTGAGGCCGTTGCGTTTTGGGAGGCTTTGTGTTTCCTGATCGACCAGGGACAACTAACATGCGAAAGGGGATGATGCCGTGCGGAAATCAATTTTGGTTGGTATGGCGGGACTCGTTGCTGCGGTTGTGATTGCAGGTTGTGCTACGGGGTCGGGCGCACACGATAAGGAAGAGATCGCGGCCGTGTTGAATACCTGGAAGGCCGGTTTTGAAGCTGGCAACGTAGACGCGATCATGGCGCCTATCTCCGATGCATTCACGCATTATGAGTGGACCACCAAGGCTGCGTTGAGATCACTTGTCAGCGGCGCACTGGCGCAGGGCGAACTGGGCAACGCAAAAATCGATTTGTCGAATGCTGAGTACACCAAGAATGACGATGGGACCTGGACGGTGTACCCGATCGACTTGCGGGCCACGTTTGGCTGGGCAACGATCGAGGGGATATTCAAGCGGGAAGAGAGCGGATGGAAGATCATCCGTATTGACCTGGAAGGCATCTAAACATTCTCACCGCAACGTAACGGCGGGCGTTTCCACTGGCTCGTGGAAACGCCCGTTTTCTGTGAGGCGCTGGCTCCGTGGCGTCTCTTACCGGGAAAAGGCCGTCTCGTCTTCCGTGTTCGATGCGGCCGGTTTGCGCCGGGCTGCAACAAAAAAGCAATCCCCCATGCGGGGATTGAGGCGAAATATGGCGCGGCGCAGCGCGCGTTTGAGGATGCCCACCGGCGGATTGTGCATCCCATAACGCCGTTCTTCGGTGATGAACCACCGGGCCAGCATCACCTCAATTTCCTCGGCGGTGTAGAACACGGAGCAATATTCCATGAGCGCCTTGTTTTCGATCGCGTTGTACTGATTGAACCAGCGGAACGGATTGTCGCCGGAGAGGGCGTCGAGCCGCCGGCCGAGCGCGACGGCGTTTGGAGCCTCGACAAGCAGAATGCCCCTCGGCCGCATCACGCGGGCGATCTCGGCGATGGTGTGGTGGGGATTGTACAGGTGCTCGATCACCGACGCGAAGATGACAATATCGAAATAACGGTCTTCGTAGGGCAGGGTTTGTACATCCACGTTGCAGATCTGCGCGAGAATGCCTTTTTTGCGCATGCGGCCGATGTCGGTGGCCAGTTCGACGCTGTGAAACTCGTCGGCATACCGGGATTTGATTTCTGACACCATGCCGGCCACATCGCCGCCGCCGCCGATATCCAGGCAGCGCTCCTGGCGTTCAGGAGCGTGCACGGCCAGCAGGTCCAGCAGTTGCCGGTGGCGCGAATGATGAAACAGCCGGTATTCTTCGCGTGTGTTGTGCATCTCACGGGTTCCGGGCAGGGTTTTCCGGGCAGTATGGTTGCATATTCGCGTCTGCCTGTCTACCGGAGACCACGGCTATCCTGCCCCGGCTGCCCCGCGCGAATTCGGCATCGAACGCTGAGAGCGGCATAAAGACGCTACTTGATGAACCGGAATGTAAGCGGGTAGCGGTACGATTCGCCTTCGTTGGCCTTCATCGAGGCAATCAGCACGAAGATCAGGTCTACAACGGCCACCGCCAGCAGAATCAGCAATCCAATGCCGAGCAGGCTCAGCACATAACCTATGGCCATGGCGATGAACATGGTGAGCTGGAAGTTGACCGCTTCTTTGCCTTCTTTGTCGACAAACGCGTAATCCTCGCGCTTCAACATCCAGATAACGAAGGGTCCAAGCACGTTGGCGAACGGAATGCAGGTCAGGATGGCTGCACCGCTGAGATGGCAGGCCATGCCCCACATCCGTTCATCTTTGCCGCGGCCGAAGTGGAACGCCGGGTCTGTTCCCGCCTCTTCATTCTGAGGCTCATACGCCGGGGACTCATCGATGGGCTCATCCGGGATATTCAGTCCTGTATCCATGTCGTCTGGCATCAGTCGTCCTCCGTCGCAGCAGGCCTGTTTAGCTGGCAGCTACAGTCTGCCCAGCCCGGGACAAGGTGTCAAGACCATCCCGCGCCACAAGATTTTCCGCACAATTTTTGTTTGATTTGAGTAACATGCCGCTGCATTTAGATGCGCCGATGCAGCGAGATGACACGGGTGAATTTTTAGGCAGTGTTCTCGGACGATTGAAGGGGACTTTCCTGGCCCATCCTGGTTTTCGCAGCGCGTAGCGCAGGCATCGTGCCTGCGTTCTTCTCTTGCGTAGAGGCAAGCCCCTGTGCCTGTTCTGCATCAGTCCACCCCCGGCCGCTTCTCGGCCACCCCCGCCAGCGGGGGACACAAGACGCGGAACCGACGGTGCTGCCGGACCATAGCCAACTGCATCCAAGACGCAGCGCGTAGCGCAGGCATCTTGCCTGCGTTCTTCTCTTGCGTAGAGGCAAGCCCCTGTGCCTGTTCTGCATCAGTCCACCCCCGGCCGCTTCGCGGCCACCCCCGCCAGCGGGGGACACAAGAACGCGGAATCACCGGTGGCTGCGCTGTATCAAGGTCAACGCGTGAGGATGGACGGCCACGTGGGGTTATCCGGGTCGGCGGCCACAGGGGGCCGCCCCTACAATCAGAATGCATGGATATAATGAAGATCCGCGCACGCTTAGCGTCGAGTGGCCAGGTGGGGCTTCCCTGGTTCATCCAAGTTTTCGCAGTGCGTAGGGGCAGACCCCTGTGTCTGCCCTTCTTCAGGCTGCCGCGCGGGCTGTCCGGATGGGCGGCCACAGGGGGCCGCCCCTACAACCGGACGTGTAGATGCATAGCGATGGGCGGCCACGCAACGCGCGTGGCCACCCCGCCAGCGGGAAACGCAAGAATCCAGAACCCAAAACTCAGGTACTGCGCAACGTGTCCCCCGCTGGCGGGGGTGAATCGGCGGCAGCCGATTCGGGGGTGGAGTTTTGAGGTTGGTTCGCCTTTTCTAAAATCTCGTCGCAGTCATTTTCCGTTGGCCTTGATTCACCTTTGCCTGCAAAAACCATCCCCGGCCACGATGGACGGCCCGTACAATCCGGGTGCATGGATGAATAACGCGGCGGACGCTTGAGGCTTCCCTGGTCCCTCCTGGTTTTCGCAGCGCGTAGCGCAGGCATCTTGCCTGCGTTTTTCTCTTGCGTAGAGGCGAGCCCTTGTGTCTGCCCTGGATCAGTCCACCCCGGGCCATGCGCGCCGCATGGCCACCCCCGCCAGCGAGGGACACAAGACCCGGAACCGACGGTGCTGCCGGACCACAGCCTACTGCATCCGACACGCAGCGCGTAGCGCAGGCATCTTGCCTGCGTTCTTCTCTTGCGTAGAGGCAAGCCCCTGTGCCTGCCCTTCTTCAACGCAGCCGCGTGGGCTATCCGGATGGGCGGCCACAGGGGGCCGCCCCTACAACCGGAGGGCAGCCGCGCTGGGATGGGCGGCCACAGGGGGCCGCCCACGCAGTTCAACAGGCCTTCGTTTCCTTCGCATAGGCGCACATGGCCCGGAGGTTTTCGTGGGGGGTGTCGCGGGTGACCTCGCACCCGGCGCCGACGATAAACCGGGCGCCCGCGGCGTGGTGGCATTGGGCAACGGCGTCACGGACGCTCTCGGGGGTGCCGTCGCGCAGGCAGCGCACGGGGTCGATGTTGCCGAGCAGGACCTGCTCCGGACCCATGGCGGCGCGGCCCTCGGCCACCGGGGAAGCGTAGTCGAGGTCGACGATCTCACAGCCCAGGCGTCCCATGCCGTCAAGAATTGCCCGCGTATCGCCGCAGATATGTAGACGCACGCGCAATCCCATGGCGTGGAGCCCGTCGACGAGTCGCTTCTCTGCCGGCCACACAAATTCCTCATAGAGCTGCGGCCCGACCAGGGATGCCGCCGCATCGCCCACGCCCATCAGGTCGGCGCCGGCGTCTTTCTGAGCCCGCGCGAATGAAAGCTCCATCTCGATGACAAAATCGAACAAATCGCGCACAAATTGGGGCCGTTCGAAGAAATCCATCATGATGTGGTTGATTCCACGCAGATCGGCCGCCTCGGCAATGGGACCCTCTACCCAGCCTTCAACAATGCGATCGCGGCCCGCGCGTTCTTTGAGCAGCGAGATGGCTTTCACGCGGTCGTGCATCCGTCCGTCGCCCAGCGGATCCGGAATGGCCAGGTGAAGCAGGTCTTCCGGGTGCTGCAACAAGGCCTGGCTTTCATCCACCGCAGGCGGCTGATCTTCAAACCATTGGATCGCCGCGCCGCAATCCGCCGCTTCGCGGGCGGGATCCGAAATGGCGGAGACGTAATCGAAGCCGAACGCCTCGGCGACGCGCAGCTGCGCTTCCGCGAGCACCTCGCCGTTTCGTGCATAGTCGCCATATTTCACGCCCACCAGGTCCGCCGCGAACATCATCGTGATCGGCATCAGCGGCAGGTGGTCCACGTCGCGCCCTTCAAGCATCGCCAGAATCCGTTCCCGACCGGTCATCACGGCGTCCTCCTTCGTTACGGCCACACGGTGCGCTTATCCGGGCGCTTTTCGTGCCGGTACTCGCGCAGGCGGGTCACGATGCCAGAATTTCGTGAATCGTCCGCACCATTTCGTCGCGCGCCACGGTGACCTGTGCGGTGCGGCCGGCTTTGCGGTAGGCGTCGTGGTCGGAGATGTCCTCGCGCTGGTCCTTTCCCGCCAGAAGATCTTTGATCGACACGACTCCCTTCGCCAGTTCGTCTTCACCGGCGATCACCGCCACCGGAATGCAGCACCGATCGGCATGCGCCAACTGATGTTTCATGCCGCGCTTGGCGCTGAAATAGACTTCCGCACGGAGCCCGGCCCCGCGCAGCTCCTGTGCAAGCCGGAGCAACTCCGCTTCGGGCACGCGCCCTACGGACGCCACCAGCACCTGGGGTTGCGCCGATACCTGCGGGCTTATTCCCAGAAACTGGAGCGCGGCCATCAGCCGATCCAGCCCAAATGCGATGCCGGCGCAGGGGATCTTGCGCTCGAGAAATCGCGACACCAGACCGTCGTAGCGGCCGCCGCCACCGACTGAGCCAAAGCGCCCCTCTGCGATCGCGATCTCGTACACTGGACCGGTGTAGTAATCCAGCCCCCGTGCAAGGTTGGGCGCGAACCGCGCCTGAGCCGCCGGAACGCCCAGCGCGTCGAGACAGGCCGCAAGCTGCGCCATCTCGTCCAGTGCTTCCGCCGCCCGCGCGCTCGCCGGGAGCGCCTCCCGCATCGCTTCAAGCACTTCCTCGCGGGTGGCGCCGGTGATCGCGATGAACGACAGGATCGCATCGATGGTTTTCGCGTCCAGATGCACGCCGGGGATCGGATCGCCCGACTCGTCGATGCGCCCGCTGCCCAGTTCCTGGCGGACCAGATCGACGCCCACTTTCGCGAGTTTGTCGATGACCCGCAGCACGTGTTTTCCGCGTGCCTCGCCGGCAATGCCGCACTCCTCCAGCAGGGCATCGATGAGCTTGCGATTGTTGATCAGGACGCAGAAATCCTTCGCGCCCAGTTTTTCCATGATCTCGCATACCACCGCGATGATTTCCGCGTCGACCGCGACCGATTCCGAGCCGGCCGCGTCAATATCGATCTGGGTAAACTCGCGAAAACGCCCGGGCCCCGGCCGGTCTCCCCGCCATACGGGCCCCATCGCATAGCGCCGGAACGGGGCTTTCAGCTTGTCCGGATACTGCGCCATCATGCGCGCGAACGGCACCGTCTGGTCGAAGCGCATCGCCACGAGCTCGCCTTCGGGCGTTTCCAGACGGAACAGCTCTTTATTGGTCTCTTCACCGCCCGTGCCCAGCAGTGCATCAAGATATTCGAGCGCCGGTGTCTGCAGAGGCACAAAACCGTACTTGCGAAAAACCGATTCGCATACTTCCATAACGGCCTTCCGGGCCAGGACCTCTTCCGGCAGAAAGTCCTGAAACCCCTTCAAAACACGCGGCTCTATCAACGGCTTGTCGTCAGGCATCCTGTTTCCTCGCAGATTCAAGCGAATTGGGTTTGAATGATGGCCAGAGTGTACACGCAACCGGCAAAAGCCTTCAAAATGTGCCCGGTTTTCCTGATACCACCTGGAGGGCGTCAGGCGGGATTGTCGAAAAACTGGATTCGCCGGCCTCTGCTCTGGTATGACAGTCCTTTGGAGCGAATCGTAGAGGTGTGGCCATGCTTGAACACGCGCTGCCCTACAAGAAGATCATCTTTGTGTGCGTCAACCAGCGGCCGCCCGGCGAACGCGTATGCTGCGCGAGCGCCGGCGGGCTCGTCCTTTATGCCCGGCTCAAAAACATGATCAAAGACCGCGGCCTGCAGGGACGCATCCGGGTGGCCAAAAGCGGCTGTCTGGACCGCTGCGAAGACGGGCCCAACATCATGGTGTTCCCTGATAATGTGTGGTATTCGCACGTGGCCGCGGCCGACCTCGAACCCCTGGTGGCGCGGCTTACCGGTTCCCTTGGCGCCGAAGACCAATAATCTCGGGATTACCACGGCAGAACGCCGTCTCAGTCGAGCACCACGACCTCGCGCTCGAGGTTCACGCCGAACCGCTCCTTCACCGTGCTCTGGCAGAGCCGGATCAGGCTGCGGATATCGTCAAACGTCGCCCCGCCGTCGTTCATGATGAAATTTGCGTGCACCGGGCTCACCAGGGCGCCGCCTCGCCGCGTCCCTTTCAATCCGCAAGCTTCAATGAGGCGTCCTGCGTGCCCATTCGGCGGATTCTTGAAGACGCTGCCGCAGCAGTTACCCTGTGGCTGTTTTTCGCGGCGGCGCTGCAGGTAATGCTCGTATATCGCCCGCTGATCGGTCTCCGCTGCGCGAAACTGGAAGATTGCCTGTAAGATCAGGTCCCCCGGCGGACAGAAGGACTGGCGCCGGTAGTCGTAAAGCGACGGCTCCATCGCGATCGTCCGGGTGCCGCCTTCTCCGGCCACTTCGACGCTCTCGACCCACTGGCACGTCGTCCCGTTCACTGTGCCCGCATTCATGTAGATGGCGCCGCCGACCGTGCCCGGAATGCCCGTCAACCCGCCCACGCCGTCGTAATTGCTCGGCAACAGCACGTCCTGCACCAGATCGTTCAATTCGACCCCGCATTCGACGCGGTACCGGTCGCCGCCGAGCGGTTCCATTCCCTCGAGCGCAGCAGTCACCAGAACGACGCCGTCAAGACCCTGGTCGCTGATCAGCACGTTCGAGCCGCCACCGAGAACAAAGCGCCGTACGGGCGCGCCTTTGCTTCGCTGGGCGGCCATCCAGGCATAGGCTTCCCGCGCCTCGTCGATGGTGCGCGGCAGCAAGGCCCAGCGCGCCGGACCCCCGACGCGGTATCGCGTCAGCGGCGCCAGTGGATAGTCCGGTTCGGCAAATGCAAAGGGTGGTCGTTCCATCCCACAAGAATACCGCAATCCGGGGGGTGGTTTCCCGCCGGACGAGCGAGCGCGCGGGGAAGAAGCGGCGGCCTTACTTGTCGAAAGTCAGCCGCCACACATCGTTGACCACGGGCCAGGTGTTGCCTGCCACGACCCACAGGCTGTTTTCGTACACGTAGCAAGTGGGTTCGTGGCGCGGCGCGAAGGTGGTCGAAGGCTCCAGCCGGGTCCATTGCTTTCCGTCGCGGGTGCGCCAGACGTCGCCCAGGTTTGCGCTATGCTGGTTACTGAACCCCCCGATGAGCCAGAGTTCGCCCGCATACGGCTGCGCGATGAACCACATGCGCGGAGACCAGGGGGCATGCTCCAGCACGCACTCCCATGTCACGCCGTCGGTCGAGGTCCATACGTCGTTGTAGGTCGTGTATTGGGTGTACAGCTTTTCGGGCGGATCACTCGTTTGCTGGATATAGCCGCCCATCAGCCACAATTTTCCTTCATACACCGCGACGGCGCTGGCGGTGCGGTGTCCGAAAGGGGCGTTTTCCACTGCGCAGGTCCAGTTTACTCCGTCGGTGGTCCACCACACGTCAGCGCCGCTGCCGAGATGCCACATCTTGCCGTCGTGCACCACCACTTCCCCGTACCCGCGCACGCCGAAAGGCGTGGTCTCCGCCACCCGGGTCCAGTCGACGCCATCGGTCGAGGTCCATACCGACCCTTTGATGGCCCACATTTTCCCGTCGTACACCGTCATCTCGCTGTAGCCGTCGTAGGGCGTTGCCTCATTCACCAGGGTCCAGGTCACGCCATCCGTAGAGGTCCACAGGTCGCGCGAGAGGACATTGTCGTGGTAATAACCGTTGCTCAGCCACATCTTGTTGTCATACACGACCCCTTCTGCGGTGTCGCGCGGACTGAACGCGGCCTCCCTGGTGACGAGGGTCCACGTGGCGTTTGCAAACGCCGGTTGCGGGGGAACGGGTGCTGAGTCCTGCGCCGTTGCTGCCACGCACGACAACAAACACGCGATGCAGGCCAGATGAACGAGTTTTCGCATGAGCTTCCTCCAGACGTGAAAAAGGCGGGATCCGGGGGCAGGATCCCGCCTTCACTCTACCACAAAGCCGGGGAGAGGCGTGCGAGGGGGTCAAGAGGGTCCGGCTTGCGGTGAATCGGGGGTCAACAGTTCACGCAGCACCTGTTCCTTGTCAAACGTGCCCACAATCCGGGCCGCCTCACGGCCCCCGCGAAACACAAGCGACGTGGGCAGATATTGAACCGCGTGCTCCCGCGCCAATTCAGAATTCTTGTCCGTGTCTATACCTAAAAAGAGCACAGCGCCAGCGTGGTTGCGGGCCAGTTCATTTACGATCGGGCCCGACTGGCGGCATGCGCCGCACCAGGGCGCGTGAAAATAGGCAAATACCGGCTTGTCCGAGGCCTGTACCAGTTCATTGAACTGTGCAGACGACGTCACCTCGACAATGCCCGAATCCGCTTCAATAACGGGCTTCGATGCGGGCGCGAAGGCAAAAGCAATCAGCAATCCCATCAGCCCGCCGTAGATCGCTCCCCGCCGCGGGTTGGCGGTCAGCGGACACCCGCCGGTCTCGCACGAGCGCGTGCTGCCCATGACGGCGCCCAGCCCCGCGCCCAGGGCCACGCCCAATACAATTCGAAGTATCGTTACTGCCATGTGCTCGACTCCTATCCGGAGCGTTCCGTTTTCCTCGCTTGCCGGCTATCCAAACCATATTGGAGTGCTCGAGAACGCGGATTTATTTCCTGCAGGTCAATTTTTGCATATATTTTTGCATATATTGACTTCAATTTGTTGTCAATATGCGCTAGTTTGCGAATGGGCACGTGCCGGTGGGGCAGCTGCCGCCGCTGCTGCTCCCCGTGCAGACCGCCGGACGGGATACCATCCGCTCGGTGTCGGAGCTGCCACACACACTGCACGGGGGCGTCTGGACGGATGCACTGGGCACCAGTACTTCATCGATGGCGTTACATTCGTTACACTTGATGGAGAAAATCGGCATGTTTCCACTCCTGCTGGTCGTAGTTTATGGTATCAAAATAAAGAGAAGCAATTCCGGGGCCAAGTCGGGCTTATTGTTGGGCACTCATCATTAAATTATTAGTACATAAAAGTTTATGTGAATTTGGCAGACGGCGTAAGTTTTCGCGTGTAAATGGCGACTTCCGGAAACGCAACGTTGCGGAGCGTTGCGTGCCGTTGCGTAACAGTCTACCTGGAACGAGTAACGGTCCCGAAGGCCTGAAGGCCTGCTTCGATGGCCTCCGCATCGCCGGTGACTGCGATGGTGAGATGGGATGGATCCACCTGTTCCTGGGCGACCCGCAGGATGTCTTCCGGGGTCATGGCCGCAAACGCTGCATACGAGCGGGCCAGGTAGTCGGATGGCAGTTCCATCAACTCGAGATACCACAGCCAGCTAATGACCTCGGCGAATGTCTCCAAGTCGAGGATCGTCCGCCCCGTGAGATGGGATACTGCCCGCTGAAGCTCGTCCGGGGAGGGTGGTGCGGCGCGCATGCCTTCCAGCACGTCCAGCATGGACGCCAGGGCCTGCGAGGTCTGTTCCGTTTGCGTCGAGACACTGCTTGCGAAATAACCTCCGCGCTTGAAAAAGGTGAACCCGCCATAGGCGCCGTAGGTCCGGCCCTGTGCCCCGCGCAGGGCCTTATTGAGCCGGCTGTCGAATGATCCGCCGTAGATCTCGCTGAACAGCTGCGCCGGGAAGTAATCGGGATGGTCCGGCGCGAAGGCGAGTTGCCCGATTCGGATCTGGCTCTGCACGGCGCCCGGAATCGAGGTGAGGTACACCCGGGCCGGTTCGGGAGAGGGCGGGAGGGCTGCGGAGACGGTTTCCCGGCTTATGGTGGGCGCGGTCCACGCGCTGAAAGCCTGTTCCGCCCATCGAACCGCGGTTTCCGGGTCAAGATCGCCGCCAAGGTACAGGACGGCATCGTCCGGCCGCGCGATCGCCTGCCACCAGTGAGTCACATCGCGGCGATTGAGACGCCGAACGTCGCCCGGGCCGCCCGTGGCAGCGCGGGCGTAGGGGTCGGCTCCGAAAAGCCGGCGGCGCAACTCGATGTCGGCGCGATACGACGGATCGCTGTGCGCGTAGCGGAGCATCACGCGCTCCTGGCGCCGGAGCTGACGCAATTCGCTGCGGGGGAATGTGGGGGAGATTACCAATTCGGCCAGCAGGTCCAGGCAGTCCGGGCCGGTCTCGCTGAGCCCGCTGACGGCGAGCAGGGAGGCGTCCATCACAACGACTTCCTGCACCATCAGCGCGCGCTGTTCGATGAATTGAGCGAGCTCATCGGCGGAGCGGTTTTCGGTGCCCTTACTCAGCGCCTTCAGAGCGAGGGCGGTCGCCCCCGGCCTGGGTTCCGCCCGGGGCCCTTCCCTGAAACCCATCGCGGCGAGGAAGAGCGGCGATTCGCGGTCGGGAATCACGACCACGTTCAGGCCATTGGCAAGCTCGTGTTTCTGCGCGGGTATCGTGGGGATTTCCGGCGGCGTGCCGCTGACGGGCGGAGTCGCGGGAAATCCGACGGGGCGCGTCCAGGCAGCTTTGTGCCAGGGCGCCTCGGCAAAGGGCGGTGGCGCCAGGTCGACGCCCGCACCCGGTTCGTAATTGAAGCTCCGGTCGGGCAGCACCCGCACCCGGGTGCGCCGTTCCGCTGTCAGGCAGGTGGAGGCAACCCGGCGAAGGTCTTCGGCGGTGACGGCTTCGACGGCCGCCGCTTCTCGATTGACCCAGTCGGGATCGCCGTGCAGGATGGCCGCCTCGCCGAATTTCCACGCGCGTTGTTCCACCGTCAGGCATCCCGAGGCAGCCGCCCGCCGGAACTGCTGCTTCACTTTTTCCAACTCGCCGGGAGTCGGGCCATTGCGCTGAAATTCGGCAATATGGCGGTCAAAGGCCCGGAATATGGCGTCACCCGGCCTGCCCAGAGGGTTGAGCTTGCCGAGGTAGTACCGCACGGGGTGTAATGCCCCCACGAATCCCGCGACGCCGTCCTGCTCCAGGCAGAAATCCTGGGTCAGGAGCACAACGCATAGACCGCGCTCGCGCACAAGGTCCCGGTACATCCGGCTGTCTTCCCCGTGGGCCAGGAGCCACAGCACCATACGCAGGGGAATCGCGTCGGGGTGGCTGGCGGGGACGCCGCGATAGACATAACCGGCCAGCGGCACCGGGCCACGGCGTTCGGGAAGGCATAGATCCCGTTCGCTGGTTTGTGGCGGTTCCTTGCCGCGGACCCGGGGCGGCTCTGCTCCGCGCGGGATCCAGCCGAAATACCGGCGGGCGGCCGCCAGCGCGGATTCATGTGTCACGGCTCCGGCGATAACCAGGGTGGCATTGTTGGGCACGTAATAGATGTCCCAGAACCGGCGGACGTCGGTGGGCGTCGTGGCGCGCAGATGGGCGAGTGTGCCAATGGGCAGCCAGCGGTACGGGTGCTGTTCGAACAGCGCGGCCATGACGCGCTCGGGAAGGGTTCCATACGGCGCGTTGAGGTTGGCGGTGCGGCGCTCTTCTTCGACGACGTTCCGCTCGGTCTCGAACGCGTCGTCGCGGACATCCAGAAACGCCATGCGCTCGGCTTCGAGCCAGAGGGCCAGATCGAACTCAGCCACGGGAACCGTATTAACGTACGCGGTGTGGTCGAAATAGGTGTAGGCGTTGGTGTTGCCGCCCGCGGCCTGGATGAGATCGCCGTGCTGGTAATCCCCAACCGCCGCGCTGCCCCGGAACATGAGATGTTCGACCAGGTGGGCCATGCCCTGGCGGGTTTCCGGCTCGTCTTTCGACCCCACGTGGTACCACACCTGAACGGATACCAGCGGGTTCGAGAAATCCTCGTGCGTGACGACGGTGAGACCGTTCTCCAGCCGCGCCTGGACGAGGTTCCAGGGTTGTTCCCCGGCCCAGACACCGGAATCTGTGGCCAGATGCGCCAGCGCGGTCACGCCCGCCACGAGAATGATCTTTGGCAGTGCTTTCATTGTGATTGCCGAAGCCATGCGCCGCGCTGCCTGACTGGCCGTCCGGCCTCTGTTGCGCTACGACGCGGGGCAGTAATCGCGCACGGAAAATGCGGCTAGATCGTCAAGCACCCAATCGGCCAGTGATACGTCCTGGCGGGGCCGTCCGGGCCGTGACAGCGCGACACAATGCATGCCGGCGGCCTTGGCCGCCTGAACGCCAACCTGGGAATCCTCGAACACCAGGCACCGGGCGGGGTCGACCTCGAGGCGTTCAGCTGCCATAAGGAAGCACGCCGGGTCGGGCTTCCCGGGCGAATAGTCTTCCGAGGCCAGAAAGAACCGGATATCCTGGCGAATGCCCATCATATCGATGCCGTCATTCACGCCCGCGGTGTTGGAGCCCGATACAATACACACCGGATAATCCCGGGCGAGCGTCTGGAGGAGCTCAACCGAGCTGTGGATGCGAATATCACGCGTATGGCGCAACGTACCGAAGATGGGGTCGACCACCGACACAAACTGCTGATAACCCAGGCTGAACCCCGGAAAGCGCCGGCGCAGGTCCTCATAGATATCGCGCCAGGAAACGCCATACACGATTTCGACAGCCTCTTCATGAGACACCGGAAATCCGAAATCCACCAGACACTTTTCGATGGCCTCGACCCAGAGAATCTCCGAGTCCAGCAGTGTCCCATCCATATCAAAAATGTACGCGTCTATCATCGGGTGAAATGGCCTTTGCTAATGCGAGGTTACTCCCGGCAGATCATAGTAAATCGGGCAGGGGTGGCGCAAGAATTTGTGCGCTCCGGGAAGATGAGCAAATGGCTTGAAATGCCGTCCTGCCCACCCCGTTCTTGATCTCGACGGGGGCAAATGCGTATAAGATGATTTTCCTGACGAACAATACCGAAACCATCAACAGACCAGAGGCGCATCATGAGTAACACGCAACTAATCGTTGGTCTGCCCGCCGGTTCCCTGGCGGATCCCAACCGCGGCGGCAGCCTGATCGAGTTGCTTAAGCGTGCCGGATTCCATGTCCAGGGCTATGACAAGGGCGGTCCAAGCTGTTTCCCGCTGGCGGGATTTCTGGTCGGCTGGGATGGGCGCCCCCAGGAATTCGGGTCGCAACTGGCGATCGGCGAGATCGACGTGGCGATCGGGGGCGACGACTGGATCCGCGAACGGACGCTCGAATTCAAATACGAATACGGCCAGGAGATTGCGCTGAAAAAAGTGCTGGCACTCGACCGGGGCAAAGTGCGCATTGTCATCATCGGCGCCCGGGAAACGGCTGCTGCCGGGGACGACTGGCTCAAAAACCTCCTGTCGACTAAGCCGCTGGTCAGCATGGTGTCGGAGATGCCGTATCTGGCGCTCGAATGGTTCCGCGGCAAGGCGGAGGCGCTCGGTTTCAAGGAGTCGCATTGGGAATTTTCCGTGCAGAAGTTCAAGACGCCTCCCCGAATTGAGCGCGGCATTGTTATTTACGAGACCTGGGGCAAAACGGAGGCGAAGGTGAAACACGGCTCCGTCGATTTTGGTCTCGAGATCACCCAGACAGGCCGCGCACTCGAAAACTACGGACTGTGTATCTTCGATGAACTGATGACCTCGGAGGCGGGGATCTGGATCAGCCCGTCGTTGCGCGATGATCCCGAAAAGTACGATATCGCGCGGATGTTTCTTCTGAATCTATACGGCTCCATCTACGCCGAAGACAAGGTGCTGGTGACCTTCAATACCCACAAAGAAGACGCCGGGAAAATCCTTGAATACCTGCGCGATAATCGCCTGTTCGGGGAAGAGCCCACGATCAATGAAGGCGTGAATTACACCGAGTACAGCATTGAGGTGAAGACCGGCAGCGCCGGCCTGCCGCTGCCGAAAGTGCGCTACGAACTGGCCAAACTGGGCGCAACCAGCATTGAGACCATCCCGCTCGAGTCGTCCATCCCCGAGTTGGGTGTCATCGACTTGTAGCACGAGCCAGCCGCCTGACCGCACGAGACCCCGGAATCGGAGCGACAGGATTCCTCTGTTCGTCGCATGCGCCCGGCTACGGTTTCGGCGGACGGCTCAGGGGGCGGATCTCCAGCTCGCTGATCAGGGTGCCTGGAGCCGTGCGCAGAATATCGGCACAGGCCTGACCCAGTTCTTCCGGTGCCAGCTTCCACGAAACACCGCCATCTGCCGCGCCATGGCGCGATGGCGAGTCCACCGAACCGGGGTAGACCACCGTGACTTTGATCCCGTATTCACGGACTTCCTGCAGGAGCGATAATGAGAATCCGGTGACGGCAAACTTGGTGGCGGCGTAGGCGCTGCCGCCGGGCAGCGGCATCTTGCCCGAGATCGAGGAGATGTTGATGATGTGGCCCCGCCGTTGCTCGCGCATACCGGGCAATACGGCCCGGGTGGCATAAAACAGGCCGTGGATATTGGTGTCGATCAGCGCGTGCCATTCCTCCATCGAAAGGTCGAATGCGTTCTTCCGGACGACGAGCCCCGCGTTGTTGATGAGGGCATCCAGGCCGCCGAGCTGTCTCTGCAGGGTCCCGATCGCGTGTTCCGTGGCCTGGGGATCGCGGAGATCGCATACGGCGCTGTGGCAGACGCCGTTGGCGGCCTCAATCTCCACCCGCAGTTCGTCCAGCAGCTCGCTGGACCGGGCGAGCGCGCCGACTTGGAAACCTTCCCTGGCCAGCACCGTGGCGATGCCGCGTCCGATGCCCTTGCTGGCGCCGGTTACGATGACCTTCATGGGTTGCTCCTTGATGGTTACAGGTTCACCCAGTACCGGGAGATCTGCCGGCCCGACCGGGGAGAAATGACATAATTTTCGAGGAGTCCACCGTTCTTTTCGATGATTTTGGCCGAGCCGGTATTGCGGGTATCGCAGGTGATGAGAAGCCGCGAGAATTTGCCCGTTTTACGCGCTTCGTCGATGGTGAGCGCACAGAGCCGGGTTCCGTAGCCTTTGCGCCGTTCGGAGGGCCGAATGGTGTATCCGATATGGCCGCCCTCGATACGCAGCGACCGTGACAGACGGTAGCGCAAACGGCTCATTCCCACCAGCCGGTCCTCGTCATTCAGCAGCCAGAAGGTGTCCGATTTCACCATGGTAAAGGGAAGGTGCCTTCCATGGGCCAGATCGTCGAGCTGACTGACGTACTCTTCAAAAGAGGCATTCCAGTATGCGGGGAAAGCGGGATCCAGTTCTTCGCCCACGTCGCGATACTCGCGTGCCGCATCGAGAAACGACAGGCGAAGGCCGGCGCTGGGGCGAACCAGCACCGCCTGTGCGGGAGTCTGGGCCGGCACCGCCACGTCAGGCGCCCATCCGTACCAGGACTTTCCCGAAAGGTCCCCGCTCCAGGCTGGCGAACGCTTCCGGCACAGATTCCAGGGGAAATATGGCATGGATCGGAGGTTTTGCCTCTGCCGCGTCGAGGCGCGCCACGATCTGCCGCCAGGCTTCCTGCGCTTCCGCGGGGGTGTATGCGCCCACCGCGACGCCTTCGACGCGTACCCGCTTGAACAAAAGGCTCCCCACCGTGATCTGGGATGAAATTCCAGCCAACAGGCCCACCAGCGCGATCCGGCCGCGCTCACGGCACAGGTTGACACTCGCCTGCAGGTAGGGGCCGGCGAGGTTTTCGACGACCGCGTCCACTCGCCCGCCTCCGAGCGCCTTTTTCACCCGCATCTCGAGGCCGTCGATTTGCGCGTCGAGGACGATATCCGCTCCCAGCGCTTTGAGCCGGGTGCGCTTGTCTTCATGGCGCGACAGCGCAACGACCGTCGCGCCAAAGGATTTCGCAAGCATTACCGCCGCCGTGCCCACCCCGCCTGAGGCGCCGGTGATCAGCACGGTCTGGCCGGGTTCCAGACCAGCCACTTCGACAAGCGCCTGCCACGCGGTCAGAAATACCAGCGGGGCTGCGGCGCCTTCTTCGCGCGTCCAGCCCGGAGGCAGGGGCGCCAGCGACGCCTCGGGCGCTGCCACGTATTCGGCCAGGGTACCGTCGCGCGTGACCCCGATCTCGCTGCGCAATATCACCACCACGTCGCCCGCCTGGAACCGGCCGCTGTTCCCGGGTTCCTCGATCACGCCGCAGCCATCTCTGCCGACGGCGAAAGGAGGCGTGCCGGGGCGGGGATACTGGCCTTTGATGAGGTATGCATCCGCCGGATTCAGCGCAGCGTACTCCAGGCGGACCAGGGCCTCGTCCGGCTTGGGCTTCGGGACGGGAATTTCTTCCAGTCGGAGGTTTTGAATGTCGCCAAACTGATGAAACCGCCACGACTTCATGTGCGCTATTCCTCCCTCCATGCTGCATTTTGCGCCGGGGCCCGGTGCCGGTCAACCCGGACAACTTCAGTCAACGGACGGGCCCCGCCCGCCTATTCCTCAGACGCGGGCAGTCCAGGCGTCCGTCCGCGCCGGGTTAATCGCGGAACGCGAACGCGAAGAGCCGGGCGTCCCGCATCACGAACCGTATCACAACCGGTTTGCCCTGCAGAGACGACACATCCGCCTGGCCGCCCCACGTAATCGAATGGCGTAGCTCGTCGCCCGTCACCTCGTCCGACGCCTCGAAGCCGGGATACGGCGCCCCGGCGGCGTCGCACAGCGCTACGGTCAGCGAACCCGCAACGCGCGCGTTGACCTCCAGACGTTCCCCGCCAAACGTGAGCGGCACCGTGGTCAGGCTGCCGCCTTCGGCGGGGGCATCCACCGACACAAACCGGTCCAGGTCCCAGATGGCGAGGCCGAGCGAGCCCGTGTAGCGTGTGCCGCGCCCCGTGCCTTCCTCGCGGTAAAGGCAGGGCGTGCCGTGGGTGTAGTTCGAGCCGCCGTAATACAACCAGATCTCGTCGCCAACCCGCAGGGCCCGCGCCTGGGTGCCAAAGAAACCGCAATCCCATTCGCCGGGCTTTCCGCGCGGAACGCAGGGCTGGCGGAAGGGCCGTTCCCAATGGATGAGATCACGGGAGGCCGCCAGCTGCAGCTCGCCCGGACCCTCCTGGTTGCCGTAACGGGCCTCGTTATTGATGGTAAACACCCAGATGAACGCCAGGGTGCACGATTCAGCCGGGTACGCGCCGATGCCGTAAAATTCCGTGCGTATGAGCGCCGGATCGTCTGGAACATCCAGAATTGGGCGCACTTCCTCAATACGCGCCAGGGAACCTGCATCATCCCGGAGATCCGGCACAAAAACCAGCTGAGGCTCTGACCAGACGCTGAAGTCCGTGCTGGTCGTGAGCCAGAACACGCGGCGGTCGAAACCGCGTACGGGATGGTTGATTTTCGGGAAGGCGACATAACACCCGCGCTGCTCGTCGTAGTAGCCGGTGATTACGTCCGCGCCGCGGACAATGTGGTTCTCACTGAAGCGGGTCCAATGGATGCCGTCAGGTGAGGTCCACGTGTGATATCCATAATCCTGAGCGTCCTGGCAGTGTCCAATCATCTTGTAACGGCGCTCAGGGTCGGGCTCGTGGACATCTTTGATGACAGAAGGCAACAGGATGCCGTCGGCGATGACGTTGTGCCGGGCGTATTTGGACGACTTCACCTCGCCGAGAAGCGGCTTGTCCCAGTGCACGCCATCCTGGCTAGTAGCGTAGTACATGCCGTGGCGGGGGAACTCTTCGTGCTCTTCGGCGTAGTACCACATCTTGAAGAGCTTTTCCTGTTCATCGTAAATCACATTGCCGTAAAGCTCGACCCGCCAGCCTTCCCAGGGCTGGTCCGCCTTCAAAATGGGGTTTTCGGGGTGAAGGCGCGCGGGTTGCAGTGTAAACGCCACGCCGTCCGCCGCATCCACCAGCACTTGATCCACAAAAAGCTGCGAACGAGTCCCCACATCAAATGGTGAAACTGCCCCAAAGGCGGAGAGCGCAAAAAGGCACAAAACGGCCGTGCGCGCTGACGTCGGATACGTGCTCATTTACGGCCCCCCTTCAGTTCGGATACATCGTTTTACCGCCAGAACTCGCACGGCACTATACAAACCCATGAAACCTCTTGGCAAACGGGTCGTTATATGCTATCCTAAGTCTGGGAATTGTGTGGGTTTCGGAGTTCGTGGATAGTAGACCGAGTGGGGCAAGATTTCATATCCCGCCGCGCGTTGGCGTTTTCCAACTGCATGCATCAGGGCTGAACTGCCTTCTGTCTCTGCTACGACCGTCCGGACGAGTCATGAGGTGAGAAAGGAAGCCTTGATGAACATCTATGTGGGGAATCTGTCGTACTCGACCACCGAAAACGATCTGCGCCAGGCGTTTGAGGCGTACGGAACCGTGAGCGCTGCGCGCGTCATCATGGATCGGGTCGAAAACCGTTCGCGCGGGTTCGGGTTTGTTGAAATGCCGAACAACAGCGAAGGCCAGGCGGCCATCCAGGCCATGGACGGCGCCGATTTGCAGGGGCGTACGCTGAAGGTCAACGAGGCGCAGCCGCGGGAAGACCGCCGCCCCCGGTATTAGCCGGTCCTAAATCAGTATCAACCTTCTTGACGCCGGGTTCCTGAAGATAGGGAGCTCGGTTTGTCTTTTTTGAGGCCAACCGGCAGCCTTTGGCGGCTGCCGGCCGTTTGCTGCGCTGGCGATCCGCCATGACCTGCTGCGTTTACGGCGCTGCCTCGTATCGCATTTGCCCGGGTAATCGCGAAAACTGAGTTTTCTGCCGGAGTCCGCAGGCTCTGCCTTCCTCCGAAAAAATGCTGGAGCGGGGCGGACCACTGGAAAAGCATGCCAAGTTGCGCTATCTTAACGGGGTAACGTGCATCAGGAAACGCCCGGAATGTTCCGGGGGGGAGGGCGGCCACCGGCCTCTTTTCCCTCCCGCCTCCGGCCCCAGGGAGAGTCGTATGGCGGACGAGATGTTCTTCTCGGAGGACAGCAAGTCGCTGCGGCGCGGCAAACGGATTGCACCGCGAACCGAGACGAGCCGTCCCTGCCTCATCTGGCCTGAGGATACCCCGGAAATGCTGCTGCGCGGCCTCATACTCGATATGAACGTATACGGGATGCTTATCCGGATGCAGGAATCACTGCCGCCCGGCCTGCGCGTTCAGGTCCAGCTCATGCGGGATGGCGAATTTCGCGAATCACTGACCAAGCCTGTAGCCGCCCTGGTGGTGCGGAGCATCCTTCAGGATGATGGTTTCGTCGAGCTCGGTATTCAGGTCGTCCAGGAAACGGTTCGCCCGGAGACGGGCAAACCGTTCCACAAAGCGCTGCAGAAACCGCGATTGCGACAGCGTGGGAGGACGCGGATGCATACGCGCCACCTGCGCTCGCCCGGCATAAAGCGGCGCGAAGGGGAGTAGGAACTTGGCCAAGCCGAAAATCCTCATCGTTGACGATGAACCCGATGTGGTGACGCTCATTGAGCGGACGCTCGAATCGGAAGGGTTCGAAAGCGTGGCGGCGTACGACGGTATCAGCGCGCTCGACATCGCGGAGACCGAGGAACCCGCCGTGATTCTGCTCGACATCATGATGCCCATGATGAGCGGCTATGAGGTCTGCGAGCAGCTCAAGGCGAATCCCCAGACTCAGGGCATTCCCATCATCTGCGTGACGTCGGCACATTCCGCGGAAGCCTTTGTGCGATGCCGCCAGGCCGGCGCCAACGCCCTGCTTACGAAACCATTTTCACCAGCGGAACTGATTGCCCAGATCCAACGGCAGCTCGCCCGCCTGGAAGAACGCGAAGCCACATAATCCCGCGCAGCCCCCGGAGTCCAGCCCCGTGCGAGCCGGCCGGGCGCTGTCTGATTGCACCATGCACCGTGTCGATGCTATAGTCACGCTCAGAGCTTCGTGTTTTGCAAGCATTCGCAAATCAAGGGGTTGCGGTTGTCAAGGCGCGCGAGCCGGCATCGGAAACTGTGGGCTGAAGCCCGGTCGCATACACGGCTTCCTGCACTCAAGCTCAGGGGTCAGCAAACCAGAAATCTGCCGGCGGCTGGGCGGGCGCGGCGCTCGATGCAGGGAAGCGGCCCGCGCCGTGGCAATCATCCGGCAAAGGCGTATGCGTGACCGTCGCAAACTGGATTACTATCGCTCGATTGCTGGCGATACCCGCTATCGCAGGGAGTATTGCCGCCTATTCAGCTGAACGGCCCCAGTGGGGCGCGGTGGCGCTGGGAGGATTCATCGCTGCTGCCCTGTCCGATGCGGTAGACGGGTTCGTGGCGCGCGTATTTCGCCAGAAATCGCGACTGGGCGCGCTTCTGGATCCGCTTGCGGACAAACTGCTCATCAATGTGACCCTGGTGTTTCTTGCAGTGAACGAGACGTATGCCCACCCTGTGCCGCGCTGGTTTCCGGTGCTGGTGCTCGGACGCGACGTCGTTATCAGTATGGGAGCGTTTGTTCTGAGCGACTTCTTCCAAAGCCTGCGCGTTCGGCCGCGCCTCACGGGCAAAGTGACGACAGCGCTGCAACTGGCCTACATTATTGCGGTGCTGTTGAATCTGGACCTTTCCGTGGGCCTGCTGTACGCCGCCACCCTCATGACGCTCGTCTCTCTGCTCGATTACTACGTTGAAGGCCTGCGGCAGGCGGGGCGCAAGGGAATTGCGTAATGTCTAAAACGAAACCATTGCCTCTGGTAGCCATATGCGGGCGCCCCAACGTCGGCAAGTCTACGCTGTTTAACCGCCTCGTGGGCAAGCAGCGCGCCATCGTGCATGGAGAAGAAGGAATCACGCGGGACCGCACCTACGCCACGGCCCAGTGGGGAGAACGCGCCTTTCGCGTCGTGGACACGGGCGGCGTTGTCGAAAATCCGCTCGACCCCGTGTCGCACAAGGTGCAGATCCAGGTTCGGGAAGCTCTCCAGGAGGCCGACGCAATCATCCTGGTCGTTGACGGGCAGCAGGAGATCACCCGCACGGACGAGGAACTGCGTGACGAGCTGTTCAAGTACGGCAAGCCGGTGTTCGTCGCCGTCAACAAACTCGACAATGAGCGCCTGCAACTGCATCTGGCGGAATTCTATGCCCTGGGCCTGGGCGATCCGCATTCCATATCCGCTACGCACAACATGGGAATCGAAAGCCTGGTGGACGCCGTGCTTCGCGTGTTGCCGGAGAGGTCGCAGACAACAGTTGTCGAGGTTGACGCCACCCGAATCGCGGTCATCGGAAAACCCAACGTTGGAAAATCATCGTTTGTAAACGCGATACTCAACACCGAGCGCAGCATCGTGGATGCCACACCCGGCACCACGCGGGATGCCATCGATATCGATGTCGTCTGGAACGACCGGCCCTACGTTCTTATTGACACCGCCGGCCTGCGGCGGAAGTCGGGCATCAAGGAGGACGTTGAGCATTTCAGCATCAGCCGTTCCCTGCGCGCGATCCGCCGGGCCGATGTCTGCCTGGTTCTGATCGACGCCACGGAAGGCATTTCAGAACAGGATAAACGCATTCTGGCCTACGTGCAGGAAAACGGTGCAGGGATGGTGCTGGTCTGGACCAAATGGGACCTGATCGAAGACAAAGAGCTTCGATTCAAGGAACTCAGTGACGAAATAGACTTGAAAGCGCCGTTCCTGCGCTACGTCCCCTCCATTACCGTTTCCAATACCACACGGCAGCGGCTGTTCAAAATCTTTGATTTGGCCGATCTGGTGGCGGCTGAGGCCGAAAAGCGCATTCCCACGCCGGAGCTGAACCGCCTCTTCGAGCAGTTGCGCTCGGAAGAGGTCAGCGGCACATACAAAGGCAAGCGGGCCAAAGTGCTTTACGCCACACAGACCGGCACAAAACCCGCGAAGTTCACCCTGTTCGTGAATCAGAAGCGGCTGTTTCATTTCAGCTACCTGCGTTTTATCGAGAATCGCCTGCGCGAGCGCTTTGGGTGGCAGGGGGTCCCTATCCACATCGAACTGCGGGAAGAGACCAGAGGAAAATCATGATGTGGCAAACCGCGGCAGCCATTGGGATTTCGTACCTGCTGGGCTCGATCCCCACGGGGCTCTGGTTTGGTAAGGCCCTGCGCGGTATCGATATTCGCGAGCACGGCAGTCGAAACATCGGCGCCACCAACACCCTGCGGGTTTTGGGCAAAAAGCTGGGCGCGCTCGCCCTGGCCGGCGACCTGGGCAAGGGGCTCGTCGCCGTCCTGCTGGTGGCGCCGTTACTCAGCCGCTGGCCCTATGCGCCCCTGGCCTGCGGCCTGGCAGCCATTATCGGCCACGTCGCGCCGGTGTTCCTCAAATTCAAGGGCGGCAAAGGCGTCGCCACCAGCACGGGTGTCTTCCTGGCGCTGGCGCCTCCCGCCACGCTGTTCGCGGCCGCCGTGTTCGGCGCCGTCGTGTATGCGACGCGCATGGTGAGCGCAGCCAGCCTTTCCGCCGCCACCGCGCTGCTGGTTGCGGTCTACGCCCTTCCCCACGCATGGGCGACCTGCCCTACCCACGCGATTCCTCCGGGCTGGGCACTCCGTGGAGTGGCCACCATCGTGGCATTGCTCGTGTTGGTCCGGCACCGCACGAACCTGCAGCGCATCTTGAAAGGGGAAGAGAACCGGTTTTGAACCGCAGCGCATCCGCCCGGCCCGGTCATTTGTCTTCGGTGGCAGGTTGCCCACTCTCCGGAGGAGACTCCGGCGCGGGATGAAGCCGCGGAATATGCTCGGGCATGTCCTTTTCGCCATGACCCCACTGCAGTTTATAGCGGAGCCGCACCCGGGGGTCGCCGCTCTTGACGTCGAGGTCTGCGTGAACCCGATCTTTCCCGATCTGCAGCCTGGGCCGCCCTTCTTCGTCGGCGCGCAGGGACACGGCGTTGTTCTCATCCCCCAGGAGGACCCCCTGGGCTTCTTTGCGCGCTTTATCCTCGGTCATAGCGGCCTGGGTCTTGTCGTACCACGGTTTCGTAAACACGGGCGGCGAACCGGTGTCGTGCGCGCAACCGAAACCGCACAGAGCCAACAGGAAGGCGGCCAGGAGCCGGGGCATCGGCCCCTGTTTCTTACGAGAGGGATGTGCCGCAGCGTTCATCGTGATAATTATACCTTCAAGACCTTGAAACCTTACTATGGAATCTTGAGTGTGCGCGTTCCCGGCCATTCCGCCCCGCGAGAAATTTCCCCGGACGGCCCGCTTCTGCTAGGATAATCCTCTCAGCCAAGTGCAATACAGGAGATACATCATGGCGGTATGGGCAGTGATTGTGGCGCTGGCTTCAGCAGCGGAAGAGGCGCCGCTGCTGAGATTTGAGAAAACACGGATCGGTGACGTGGTTTACGAGGCAGCCGGCGCATGCGATATCAACAACGACGGCGTGATGGATATCGTCTCGGGCGGGTGCTGGTTTGAAGGCCCCGATTTCACGAAGAGCCACAAAATCTGTGATGTCGACGCGGTAGGCGATTATTTCGACGATTTTGCCGACATCCCACTGGATGTCAATGGCGACGGCTTTGTTGACATCGTCAGCGGCGCGTGGTTCAGTAAAAAGCTGACCTGGCGCGAAAATCCCAAAGGCGAGCCCGGCGAATGGACAGTCCACGATATCGCCGAGGTCGGAAACATTGAGCGCCCCTGCTGTTTTGACATCGATAAGGACGGCCACCTTGAGATCTTACCGAACACTCCGGGGGGCCCCCTGCGTGCGTTCAAGCTCGTCAGGGACGCCAACGGCAAAGGGACCGGCAAATTCGACGAATTCGTTCTCTTCAACGAGAACAGCGGGCATGGGCTCGGATTCGGCGACATCAACGGCGACGGCCGGCCCGACATTGTGCTGGCGCGCGGCTGGCTCGAAGCGCCTGAAAGCCCTTTCAGTGGCGAATGGGTGCTCCATCCGGAGTTTGATCTCGGCCCCTCGGCCAGCGTGCCCATACTCGTCCATGATGTAAACGCCGACGGGCTCAATGATCTCATTGTGGGCGCAGGCCACGACTACGGGCTGTCCTGGTATGAGCAACAGCGCGACAGCGACGGCAACCGTACGTGGATCAAGCACGAAATCGACACCGAACGTTCCCAGTACCATGATCTGCAACTGGCTGACATCGACAACGATGGCCAGCTCGACCTGATTACCGGCAAGCGGTACCGCGCACATTCCGGCCAGGATCCCGGCGCCGATGAGCCCGTGGGCATCTACTATTTCAAGATTGACGGCGGCCAGTTTGTCCGCAAGACCATCGACTACGGGGATCCGAAGGAATGCAGCGGCGCGGGCATCTACTTCTGGGTGGCCGACATCGACGGAAACGGCTGGAAAGACGTCATTGCGCCCGGCAAAGAAGGGCTATACCTCTTCCGTAACCTGGGCGCCATGTAATCTCATCGGAAACCGCGGCGCCAGGATGGATGCGCCGTCTGGCGGCGCGGCGCCCGGTTTTTTCGAGACAGCAAGGAAGATATGCGCCGTATCGCCGGCGACGTGAAAACGCCGCAGTCATGCCCCGAAACACTCAAATCCGGCCTCAATACGAAACCGAGCTGGCACAACCTGTGACGGCCTTTCTTGAATCGCAGGGTTACACGGTGCGAAGCGAGGTGAACGGCTGCGACATCGTCGGGGTCCGTGGCGGCCAGCTGGTCGTCGTGGAGCTCAAGCGGAATTTTACGGTGACGCTGCTGGCCCAGGCCGCTGACAGGCAGCGGGTTGCCGATGCGGTCTATGTGGCCCTTCCCCGGCCCGCGGAATCCCTGCGTGGGAAACGCTGGCGCATACTCCGCCACCTGCTGCGGCGCTTGGAACTGGGACTCCTTTTCGTGTCGTTCACCACTGAAAAACCGCGGGTGGAGGTCGTGTTTCATCCCGTGCCTTTTGATCGGAAGCGCGACCACCGGCGCCGGCAGGGTCTGCTGCGAGAGTCCGGCGGCCGCTCGAGCGACTTTAACCAGGGCGGCAGCGCCCGCCGCAAACTCGTCACCGCCTACCGCGAGAATGCAATCCGTATCGCCTGCGCGCTTGAAGCGCTCGGCGAAAGCTCTCCAGCAGCGCTGCGCGCGCTGGGCACCGGTCCCAGAACCCGCGCCATTCTCTACGATAACGTGTACGGCTGGTTTGAGCGTGTGGATCGGGGGGTCTACCGCCTTCAAGAAGCCGGCCGCGAAGCGCTGGCGGACTACCCGGACCTGGCCACACATTATCGGAAAGAAATCGACCAGAAACGATCGGCGCGCTAGTGCGCCCCCGCTCTTTTCACGGGCTGGGCGGTTTATTCGGTTTCACGGTCTTCGCGCTGAGAATTTGTGCCGGAGGATCGTGTATGGTGTGGGGGTTCCCGCCGTGGTATTCAGGCGGCAAAGCAGCAGACCGGAAAGGATAGACGGATGAAGATCATCGTGGGCGCAGACGCGTGGGGCGTCGAATTGAAAGATGCCGTGAAGCAGCATCTGGTCAAACACGGCCATGAGGTTACCGATGTCGGAGGTTCCCCGGGAAATGACCGCCCGTATTATGAGGTGGCCAGCGAAGTGGCCGGGATGCTGCAGGCGGGAGCGGCGGAGCGGGCCGTGCTGGTCTGTGGGACCGGTATGGGGATGGCGATCGTCGCCAACAAGTTCAAGGGGGTGTATGCCAGCGTGATCGAAAGCGAGTTCACGGCGCGCATGTGCCGCGCGGTGAATAACGCAAACGTCTTGACGATGGGCAGCATGGTGGTGGCCCCGTATGTCGCGATGCAGGCCGTCGATGCCTTTCTTGCGACGAAACATACTGAGGGACTGGAGGACGTGGCGGATTTCCTTCACACCGCCCTGAACGCGGTCGCGCAGATTGAACAAGAGGCATAAGCGCCCGAACGCTTCGATTCAGGCATTCCGGCAGCGCCTAAATCTCCGAGGCCGCCTCCGCGTCAAGAAACCAGATGGCGTCGAGTTTTCCGGCGGGATGCGCGCCCGCGACGGCTGCCGCGACCGCCTGGGCCTTCGCGCTCCCGAGTACCAGGAACCAGCGCTGGCCGGCCGATTCCAGCGTGGGAAAGGTGAGCGTAACGCGGGCGGGTTCAATTCCCGGCGTATCAGTCCGCACGACCAGGCGTTCCCGTTCGAGGGCGGCTTGTGTGCCCGGGAACAGTGACGCGGTGTGTCCGTCGGCCCCGAGTCCCAGCAGCACAAGATCGAGCCGGGGAATGCCGTCTTCTCCGGCGGGCACGCGGTTTCGGAGCAGCTGTTCATAGGCCTCCGCGGCCCCGTCGCGTTCAGCCTCCATCGGATACGCCCGCGCCTCGGGCACCGCCCATAAAAGGGACTCGTGGAGGAGCTTCCAGTTCGAGGCGTCGCTGTCTGCCCGCACACAGCGCTCGTCCACCTGAAAAATGTGCATGCGATCCCAGGGCAGGCTGCAGCGGTATTCCCTCGCCCAGAGCCGGTACAGCGGCCGCGGGGTACAGCCTCCCGACAGAGCAACGAAGGGCCGCTCGAGCTGGGCCATTTTTTCGGCGAACGCCTCCGCAAAGGAGCGTACGGGATCGGCACAGACGCGATATTCACTCATACTGACACCTCCGTTGGGTTAGGGGTTGTGCCAGGCGCCCCGGCAGTTCCCGAAGAGGCGCTCGGCCTCCGCCGGTCCCCACGTGCCCGGGGAATACGTCACGGGCGGTCCGGCGCCGGTCCAGGCTTCGCGAATCCGTGTGACAATATCCCAGGCGCTCTCGATCTCGTCTGCCCGGGTGAACAGCGTGCTGTCGCCCCGGATGGCATCCAGCAGCAGCCGCTCGTACGCTTCCGGAATGGCCTCATCGAATGTATGTCCATACGCAAAATTCATCGCCACGGGCCGGACGGCGAAATCCATGCCCGGCGGTTTGGCGTTGAAGGTGAGGGAAATGCCCTCATCGGGCTGAATCCGGAACACCAGCACGTTGGTTTCGGGCAGCGTGGCCCCCAGTTCCCGGAACAGATGCATGGGCGGATCTTTGAACTGCACCATGATCTCGGTGAGCCGCTTCTGCAGGCGCTTGCCCGTGCGTACAAAGAAAGGCACCCCGGCCCAGCGCCAGTTGTCTACAAAGAGCCGGAGCGCGACGTAGCTCTCGGTGCATGAGCGGGGGTCGACCCCTTCTTCGGCCAGGTACGCCGGTCCGCCGTCTCCTTCACCGTATTGCCCGCGCACGCACCATTGGTCTAAAGGCTCATCCAGAGGCACCTCGATGCTGTTGAGGACCTTGAGCTTTTCATTGTGGATATAGCGGGCGTTGAACCGCGCGGGCGGCTCCATGGCCACGAGGCACAGCAGCTGGAGCGCGTGGTTCTGGACTACGTCGCGCAGGGCGCCGACCGTGTCGTAGAACGCGCCGCGCCGCCCTTCCATGCCGATGGTTTCGGCAACGGTGATCTGGACGTGATCGATGTATTTCTGGCTGAACAGCGGCTCAAAAATGGCATTTCCAAACCGTACCGCCAGAATATTCTGCACCGTCTCTTTGCCGAGATAGTGATCGATGCGATACACCTGGCTTTCATCGAGGACGGCGCCGATCATCCGGTTGATTTGGCGGGCCGATTCCAGGTCAAACCCGAAGGGCTTCTCCGCGATCACCCGCGTCCACGGCGTGCAGCCGGGAGTGTGGACACACCCCGATGGCCCGAGCTGTTCCACGATGGTCGCGAAATACTCCGGCGCAACGGCCAGGTAGTAGAGCCGGTTGCCGGGAGCGCCCTGTTCCGCTTCAATCGCATCGAGCCGCACCTTCAGGCGGGCGTAGTCGTCCGGCACGTCGAACCGCACCTGCTGATAATAGAGATTTGACACGAACGGGTCGCAGCGATCGCTGTCGCCGTGGCCGGTGCGCGAATGTTTCTTCAGCGCCTCGCACATGCTTTGTCTGAAGTCGTTCTCGTCGAGAGGGCGCCGTGCAGCGCCCACCACGGCGATACGCCGCGGCAGGTAGCCCGCGTTCCAGAGGTTGTAGATGGCCGGGATAAGCTTGCGTTCGGCCAGATCGCCGGTTGCGCCGAAAATGACCATCGTGGCCATCGCCGCGGGTTCGATGATAAACCCCGAACGGTCACGTTCGGGGGGGTGCATGAAATGCGTGGTAGCCCGGCCGGGCATGCCCTGCTCCTTTTTTGCCGATGCGCCTTCGACAGATGCCGTGCCGCCGCCGGAATCTACGGCTGCGGCATCGCCATCCTCAGCTCAACCCGATATCATAAATTATGCGGAAGGACGATCCTCGTGACGTCTCAGCAATTGTTCCCATTGCTGGATACGCATGTCAAAAAAGGTCAGCAATTTTTCGTGCAGCTCCGCATTGGCGGCGGCCACCATCGACTGATGGTTCCCGGTAGCGCTGTCGAGGAGCAGCACGTCGCGCAGGCTCTTTCCATAGGCATCGGTCACAACGCACCCCGCTTCCTCCGCGATAAGCAGCGAGGCGGCAATGTCATAGGGGGCGATGCCGAGGATGGCGCCCCGCCCGGCGTTAATGAAATGATCCTGCACGGCCTTCGGGATGTCGCGGTAAAAACGGTTCGCGATGTCCACACAGGCATCCAGCTGGTTGGTGAGAAGGCGCGTCAGGCTGTATGAGGTGCTGTTGCAGGCGTAAAAGCCCCCTTTCAGGCTCGTGAGATCGATCAGTTTGGCCGCTGTCGGAAAGATGAGCTCGGCAGGACGGGCCGGCACGGTCATTGACCAGACCACCGTCTCGAGGTCCGTGTTCTTGGACAGCTTGGGTTTGCGATACTGGCCGTCGACATAGACGCGCGCGCCCTTGCCGCGTTCGGCATAAAATGCGCGGGAGCCCATCAGCTCCATGACGAGCGCGTTGTCGATGTCGCCCAGCCGGGGACGCTCAATCACGCGCGTGCTGCCGATGGCGATCACGCACCATTCGAAGCCGGATTTCGCCGCCCGCGTGCCGTCAATCGGATCGATCACAAGCAGATGCTCGGGCTGCCCGCTTGTGAACGTCGTGTACCCCGAATCCTCGGAATAATACGCCACGGGGAGCTTGGCATCGCGGAGAAACGTGAGAAGTGCTCGTTCCGCCAGCCGGTCGAGCTGAAAAGTGGCGTCGCCGCTCGCCGCATTGCCTATGACTTCCCGGCCTTTCGACGCATCAATGGCAGGCTGGACTACCACCCGAATGGCCTCGGCCAGTGCAATGAGAAAGTCGCGATCAAGCAGGCTGCCTTTTGTGCGGGCGGCCACACTCTTCGCGGGCGCCGGAGCTTCCTGCTGCGCTTTGGTTTCAACCGCTTTTTTGGGAGCCGCTTTTGCGGGGGCTGGAGTCTTTTTCTTCATGGTGGCCTTTATCTTGGTTTCGGGGCCGGTCTTCGGCTTGTTCGCAGACGGTTTCTTTTTGGTTTTCGCAATTGCTTTGGAGGTGCCTTTGGGCGCCGGGTGTTGTTTCACAGTCGTTTTTGCGGGTTTGGCCAATTTTTTCGCCGTACCCGGCGCCGCCTTTTTCGCCCGGCTGATGGCTTTGGTCTTCGGCTTCGCCTTGGTTTTTGCCATGTTTGCCTACCTCCTGGTGCCGTTACTGTCAGAGAACCGCGGCGGTCTGGCGAAGCCGCCGCCGGAGCGTTTCTCCTCACCACGCTGGATACTCGTGGTCATGCCGCGCCGCAAGCTGTCTCCTGACTCCCGTGCCACGCACGGGATCCGCCGGAGACCGCTCAGGCCAAGGCGACACGGGGCGGAGCGATGAAGTCCATGAACCGGTCTTTCACCTTGCCGCGCGCCGCGTCTCCCGGGTGGATCAAAAGCCGGTACCGCCACATGGTCCGGCTTCCATTGCCAAAGGTCATGTCTCCCTTCATTCGCGCATGCGGGCGATAGTGCTTCCATGCAAAGCAGTTGGCGGTCATTAAGCCGTAGTCGCGCACATGCCATCCCGTTGGGTATCGCGGGTTGGTCTCATGGTCCATGATGGCGATGCCCGCATGCACCCCGTCGACCACGCCGCTGTAATCGCACCATGGAGCGTTTTTGCCCCAGGTCTCGGCTTCGTTGATCCCCCCGTAGGCGTTTTCGATCCGCCCCGTGCGCGGGACATCCATCGAACTGGCGACCCGCACCGAAACCAGACCGCCCTCTTTGGTGTCGTAAAAGGTGATGGGCCCTTCCGTCATCCGAAACGTCACAGCGAGATCGAACAGGCGGGTTCCTCCCGGCAGGGCATAGAACCGCATGGCCCGAGTTTCTTCGAACTGTTTCCGTCCGCGGTTCGTGCACCAGTCGTTTTTTGCCACGATCTCCCCGAAAACGGCTCCGGATTCCTTCTTGAGAAACCGGATGTGCCGCTGCCGGCCGTGGCCGGGTAATTCGGACCAGTTATCCACTTTGGCTGGGCCGCAGGCGCCATAGGCTACCCAGATGGATTTATGGTGAGGATGATCCCGCTTTTCGCCTTTCACCTGGCTGGATACCGGCCAGCTCCGGGTGACCCGGGCGCCGCCGGGGCCGATCACGGGATATAGAAACGGGCGAGCCCACCGTTCGCCGTAGTGGTAGGCAGTAAACGGCTTACCAAAGATGGAAACGTTCACCACCGAGTCGCCCGGGTTATCCTCGACCGTCACCGTGGGTTTATGCGAGGCGTTCGGGACGGGTTTGGCAGTCAAGTGCCGGGTTTCGCCGGATTTCAGGCCTGTGACGAGCCAGCTGAGCGTGATTCCCTGGCCGTGCGGGGAAACCTGGCTCGGTATGGTTTTTCCGGATTTTGCGTCTTTCAGCAGTAGGCCCCTGTTTTTGCTGTAATCTACTGGCAATTCAACGCTTACCGGGCAAAAAGACCGATCATGTGGCCCCGCTTCGACGGCGAGCCTGAACACCGTTGGCACTGGTCCTTTCCTTCCGCTTTGCGCTGTTCTGCCGCAAATCAAGCTGCGCAGTAGTCTATCATGATATGTCCTGTAAGTCCAGTGTTTATGGTGTGTTCACCCAGACAGGCGGAGAATCGGAGTTTCACGTGCTTCCGTGTTGGAGAAAGGCACGGCGCACAGAGGCAGGTACCAGGCGCCGCCGTGTCACAACGGGCTATTCTTGTCTGTCGAGAGCCGTATGAAACAGGTTTTACAGAATTGACAAGACTTTTTCGAAAACCTCGGAGCAGCAGCCTGCGTGCCCGTTTGTGGACGTAGATCCGCTATTTGGTTTTGCCAGCCGCCTGGGCGTCTTCCCAAAAGCCCGGGTAGTTGGGGCCGTAGAGCAGTGAATTTTCACGCACGACCAGTTTTCCGTCCTTGACAAACTGCTCGCCGCGCACGGAAAGGTGGGCAATCATGCGCTCGCGCCAGCGGGCGGTCTCGGCCGGATTTGTCTGGGAGAGATCGGCCAACTCGCTGGGGTCGGCGTCGAGGTCGAACAGCTGCTCTTCGCCCAGGTGCGCATGGTAAATGTACTTCCAGCGGCCGTCGGTAAGGGCGTTCCAGTGATTGTCCGGGCCGTAACAGCGCCCATGTTCGAGGTCGAGCCAGGGCCGCCATCCCTCCGTTTCGCCGCGCACCAGTTTGAGCAGGCTGTCGCCGTCGATATCGCCGGGCACGCCGGCTCCGGCGGTATCGAGGAAAGTTGGCATCACATCGCGCAGTTCGACGGGCTGCCGCAGGCGCAGCCCTCTAGTTGCGCGCACCAGGCCTTCCGGCCAGCGGATGATCAGGGGAATGCGGGCCGACGCTTCGTACGCGTAGGTCTTGCGCCAGAGATGATGGTCGCCGGTCATATCGCCATGGTCCGCCGTGAATAGAATCAGCGTGTTTTCAAGCCAGCCGCGTTCCTCGAGTATATTGAGCATGCGCCCGATCTGTTCGTCAATGAAGGTGACATTCCCATAATATCCAATGCGCGACTTGCGGACCTGCCCGGGGCCCAGGTCGCCGTGCCAGAGGTTCGGGTCGTCGCCGCTTGGCTGCGCGTATTTTCCCGCCCAGCCGCCCACGACCGCCTTGGGAATATCGCGCTCCGCGTACATCTTCCAGAAGCGCTCGGGAGGGTCATAGGGACTGTGCGGCCGCGCGAACGAGACCTTGAGGAAAAAAGGCTCTTCGCGTTCGTAATTCGCCAGAAAATTCACCGCGGTGTCGCCGGTCCAGGCGGTGGGGTGGAGGTGCTCAGGCAGCACATAGGGCCTGGCGTCGTATTCGTTGAACCCCAGTCCGGTGGCATGCCAATCCAGCGTGGGCGCCTGCGAATAAAACCACGACACGTAGTCGCTGCGAAAATCGATGGATTCGACCCGGCTCGACTCGTCGAGGATGGTCTGGTGAAAGCCGTGCAGGCTGCGCTGCGGCGACCAGTGCATTTTCCCAATGCCCAGCGTGTAGTAGCCGGCATTCCGCATTTCCTGAGGGAGTTCGCGGGGGTATTTCCAGCCCACTCTGCCATACGCCAGCATCCCGTGGTTCCAGGGCGACAAGCCAGAGAGCAGCCCCGCCCGCGCGGGCGTGCAGCTCGGCGTCGAGGTGTATGCCTTCGAGAACAGCGCTCCTTCCCGCGCGAGGCGATCGAGGTTGGGCGTACTGATGGCGGCGTTGCCATCGGCCCCGACGCAATCGGCCCGGTACTGGTCTGCCATGATGAAGAGGATATTAGGCTTGCCCGGAGGCGCTTGCGCTGTGCTCGTATACGGCGCGGCCGCCCAGGCCGCGGCGCCGGCCGCGCTGAGCTTGAAGGCTTCACGCCGGCTGATGGGCCGTCCAGTGTGCATCGTGGTACCTTCCTTTCCGGCGGCGTTTGCCCAACCGCCTCGGATCTATGATTTGCGCATGGCTACGTTGAGAAGCTGCCGGGCATTGTCGTTGAAAAAGTCGAGAATGTGGTCGCGATTGATTCCCAGCCGTTCCATTGCCGTGCGAATGGCCCAGATCTGCTCGTAGAGGCGCAGGGTAAACGGCGGGGCGTCTCCATCGGAGTCTTTTGTATGTTCGGGGGTTGCTTCGACCACGTAATCGTTGATGATGACGCTCTTCCCCAGTTGCAGCGCACGGAGGCCACCCGTGGCGAAGAGAACCCGGTGAGGTTCGATGGCGGCAAAGAGGCTTTCGAGTATCTGCCATTCGGTAACGCACGCCGTGGTGAAAAACAGGTTCAACACGTCTTTGAACTGGTACAGCCCCTGGGCAGCGTCGGTCAGCGTCTGGTATTTCCCCGCGGATTCGACGACAAATTTCGCGCGGGGGTACTGCATGCACAGTTCTGCCACCTGCCACGCGGTGTTTTCGTCGCTGAGGCTGATGTCCAGCACCAGCAGCCGGCCCAGCCGATCGAGAATCTGCATCGCCCATTCCGGCAGGGCTGCCGTCAGATCTTCGGAGGAGTCCAGCACAATGCCGGCGAAACGCTTCGAGCCCAGGGCCTCTTCCAGGGCCTCCGGTGCGATCAAATCCGGCGCGAATCCCATCAGCCCGGGCACACCCTGGCGGCTGCTGGCCTGCTCCACGTACTCGTTCGTGGCGGGGTCCGCCTCCGCGGCCGCGCAGTGCACGTGGATCGGCCGGTTGAACAGGGCCTGCGAGAGGGCCGGCTGCAGCGATTCTGCGGTCATGTTCCCGGGTTCGGGAGCGACCCGCAGCGCAAAATCAAACACATCCGGCGGAACAAAGCGGCCGAATACTCTGGCGTACCAGTCCCGATCGTCAATCTCTATGCCCATTGCTGACCCCCGTGTCTCGTTGAACCGTGCTCAAAACACATGCCCAAGTCTGGGCGCAGTATACCCGTGAAACGTAACGCGGTCACATCCGCGGACAGTGCCCTCATGGGCCTGTTTTCACCGTGAAGAGCATAGCACGGCGCGCCGGGTTTCCGGCATGGCGCTCCGTGCCGGCGGCCGGGGACAACTCTGCAGAGACGAAAAATCGTATAACGTGCGCGCAAAACTTGAATGCGGCGAGGAGGCAGGTGCGGAATATGGACCTAAACGGTATGATAGAATCCGGGGACGGGACCGGTGTCCCGATGGCCGGATTGATCGTGAGGAGTTCGGTGTGAAGGAATTTCAACACTTGGCCCTGGCGCTTGGTTTGGGCATGATCGTCGGGATGCAGCGGGAATGGGCATCCAAATACGCTGGCATCCGCTCGTTTCCGCTGATCACGCTTCTGGGGGCGCTGAGCGCCATGGCGGCCCAGCATTTCCAAGGCTGGGTTATCGCAGCCGCTGTGCTGGCCCTCGCCATGCTCATCAGTTTCGAAAACTTCTTTCAGGTCCAGCGGGGCAAACTGGGCATCGGCATCACCACGGACGCCGCAGCTTTCGTGATGTTTTTTGTCGGCGTAATTCTCGTGCTGGGTTATACCGTTCCCGCGACCGCTGTCGCGGGGACCGTCGCGCTGCTCCTGCACTGGAAGAAGCCGCTCCACGGATTCGTAGACCGGTTCGGCGAAGAAGATGTGCAGGCCATCATGCGGCTCATCCTGATCGCCCTGGTGATTCTGCCGCTGCTTCCCAACCGGGCTTTTGACTCGTTCGGCGTCATCAACCCATTCGAGATCTGGCTGAGGGTGGTGCTCATCGTGGGGATCAGCCTCGGCGCATACATGGCCTACAAACTCCTTGGAGCGCGGGTGGATATCCTGCTGGGCGGGATCCTTGGCGGCCTGATCTCCAGCACGGCGACGACCGCAAGCTATGCGCGGAATACGCGGCAGTACCGGGACACGGCTCCAGCGGCTGCGATCGTCATTTTCATCGCGTCCACGGTGGCGTTCGGCCGGGTCATTTTTGAAATCGCCGTCGTGGCCCCGGGACTGCTCGGCGCAACGGTGCCGCCCATTCTCATGATGATGGCCCTGATGGCCCTCATGAGCGGCGTCCTTTACGTCTGGGCCCGCCCTGGTGGTCAAAACCTCGTCCGAGACAAGCCGCCGTCCGATATGAAAGCCGCCATCGGCTTTGGGTTGCTCTATGCCGTCGTCGTGCTGGCCGTGGCCATCGGAAAGGACCATTTTGGCGAGCGGGGCCTCTATGGCGTGGCCGCATTGTCCGGTCTGACGGAAATGGACGCCATCACGCTGTCGTCCGCCTCGCTCATGCAAAAAGGAGAATTGCCGGCCGACGTCGGATGGCGCTTGATTATGGTGGGTGCCATGGCGAACCTCGTATTCAAGGGGATCGCGGTTGCGCTCCTCGGCAACCGCCAGCTGGCGTGGCGCATGATGCTGCTTTTTACGGCCGCGCTGGCCATCGGCGGCCTGATCCTGTATTTCTGGCCCCCCGTGGCGGATGTCATCGCCGTGGCGGAACGTGCGGGGTAAGTCCCTGCCTATTCCAGCATCTGCTCGTCGTCTTCGAGGTCCATTTTGAGCGACAGAAAGCTCAAGATGTCTTTGAGGGTGATGATTCCCGCCAGCTTATCGCCCTCAAGCACGAGCAGGCGGCTGTTGCCGGTCTGGCTCATCCGCGACAACGCCAGCATCGGATCTTCATTCGGAGAGATGCTGTTGGACTCGCACGTGCGTTCCATGATCTCGCTCACCGGTGTCCGGTCCCAGGCTTCACGATCCACCAGGCGGATGTTCCGGGTTGATACGCAGCCGAGGACCGTGTCCTCCTCGACCACCGGAAACATCTTAAAGTGGTACTTATAGACGTACTCATCCACGAGTGCCCGCAACGACAGGTACCGGGGCACAGTAACAACGTCGGTGCGCATGAAACGCCGAAGACTCTCTCCTTCGAGGGCGCGCCGGATCAGCAGATGCCGGTATGACGATTGGGAGGCGGAGCGCATGAACATGCCAATCAGGATCCACCAGAACCCCCCAATCACATTGCCTGAAAGCAGCGAAAGTACGCCCAGAGCAATGAGGACGATGCCAAACGCGCCCCCTATCCCCGCCGCAAAGCGCGTGGCCCAGCGCAGGTTGCCCCGCCACGCCCAGAGTGCCGCGCGCAACACGCGCCCCCCGTCCAGCGGGAAGGCCGGCAGCAGATTGAAAGCCGCCAGAAGCCCGTTCAGCCCTGCAAGGTATCGAAGGAGTCCCTGAAGTGGACTGATGTTCTCGCCGCGTCCAACGGCAAACGCCGCACCGAAAAATCCCAGAGAAAGCGCGATGCTTGTGGCCGGTCCCGCCAGGGCCATCAACAATTCGGCCTTCGCGCTGGACGGCTCATCCTCCATATCCGCCACACCGCCGAATACGAACAGGGTGATGCTCTTGATGTGCAGTCCAAAGTGCCGGGCGACCAGAGAATGTCCCAATTCGTGAAGGATAATGGACAGGAAAAGGCCCGCCGCACCCAGCAGGGCCAGGGTCCAGTAGATTTGGGCGCTGAAACCCTCGAAATAATGGGGAAAGAGTCCCGTGGCGAGCGACCAGGTTACCAGAACCGCCAGAAGAATCCAGGTCGCATCGGCTTCTATCGAGAACCCGAACAGCCGAAACAGTTTGAACTTCTGCGTAAACAATGTGCGGGTACTCCTCGCATGCTCAAACCGGACACCCTGGACGCTGCGAAAACGGTCGAGCGGAGCGCAGGGTGTTTTCCAGACTCCTTGCGGAGAACGGCCTTGTGCCGTTCGCCGTCTGCGGGCCAGCCAGACGGATCACGATTCACCAACCCGTACTATACAGTATTGCACGGCCTCAGGAAGGCATTCCCAGATACTACGGCACACGCTTCGCGGTTAACCGGCCGGGAACCTCTGCCTCTTGGCCTGCGGGGCGGATATCCTGCAACGGCTGGCTGACGCCTGCAGCACGGCAAACGAGGGCTAGAGCAGCGTTGCCTTCAGCTCAATACGGGTCCCTGCCAGCGCCTTTGAAACCGGGCATCCCTCTTTGGCCTGGTTCGCGATTTCAGTAAATCTGGCCGCATCTATCCCGGGGATGCGCGCTTTCATGGTCAGTTGAATCCCCGTGATCGCGAAGCCGCCCTCCACCTTGTCAACGGTCACGTCCGCGGTGGTGTCGATCCGTTCCGGCGTGAACCCGGCGTCACCCAGCAACGCGGAGAATGCCATCGAGTAGCATCCGGCGTGTGCAGCACCGATCAGCTCTTCCGGATTGGTCCCCGGCTTGTCCTCAAAACGGGTCCCAAAGGAAAACGGCCCTTCAAACGCGCCACTGCCCAGTTTCATTGAGCCTGAGCCTTTGACCAGGCTGCCTTCCCAGTGGGCTTCTGCTTTTCGTGTCGGCATGTCGCAGTCTCCTTTTTGTTTAGACTTCACCTGCTGTGCGTCCCGTACTTCCGCACAGGACAGATCTTGAGACGAACGGCTACCTATGCTGATTCTACACCGTTCGTCCCTGAAAATACCCGGTCGCTGCCCTTGCCAATCCATCAAAGACGCCTACATGACCAGGCATTCCCCGCATTCCCGGGCATTGGGCGATGCCAGCCTTAGAATGAACAGAAATGCCTTCCCCGATAATCCTTAAATGGCGAAGACGAGTCTGGCAGGCAGCGAAGCGTACCTTAATCCGTTCAAGCCTTTTCACTGTCTGTGCTATACTCAGATTTCACATATTTGCGGGAATTACGGCTCGCCGTCTGGGCTGCTGGCGGTTTGCGGTCACGTGTGCCGTGTTCCAGGGAGTGGGGGGGCGTAGGCATGCCTGAAGAGGTGTTGCAGGAGCCGCAGAGCGGAAAGCGCACGGTATTCTTAGTTGACGACCATCCTGTGCTGCGGCGCGGTCTGGCCGACCTGATCGGGACGGAGACGGACCTGGAAGTCTGCGGAGGCTGCTCGGGTGCCTCCGAAGCGTTGCGCCTTATCGATAGGCTCAACCCGGACCTCGTCATCGTCGATCTCCGGCTGAAAGAAGGATCCGGGTTCGACCTGATTGAACAACTGGCCGCGCGGGACCCGTCGCCCAAAATTCTCGTCTGTTCCGTCCACGATGAGCTTTTGTTTGCGGAGCGGTGTCTGCGCTCCGGCGCGTCGGGGTACATTCAAAAAGAAGAGGCCACGGGAAAGCTTGTGGAGGCCATCCGGCAAGTCATGGAGGGCAAGCTCTACTTCAGCCAGCATGTCTCCAATCAGATTATGAGCCAGCTGATTAATAACCCTGCCGGTGGTGGCGAAACCTCCGTCCGTGAGCTGTCCAACCGTGAATTGCAGGTATTCGAGCTGATTGGCCAGGGCTACAGCACCAAAGACATCGCCGCGCAATTGCACCTCAGCAGGAAGACTATCGAAACCTACCGAGAGAAGATCAAAGAAAAACTCAACATTATCAGCGGGAGTCAACTGGTGCAGCGCGCGGTCCAGTGGATGCTCGAAGAGGGGCGGTAAACCCTTCCGCTGGAGCGCTGATCCGCCCTTCCACAGGGGCCGGCTGTCTTTCGGACGGGCACATCGCCATTAACCCTGGCTTTTGTGCGAAGGCCCCGCGCAGCCCGCGCCCGTTCGGCGGCCTTACCCGTGCCAATTTGACTTAGGACTAGCCTCTCTTTACCATACCGCAATTCATCGCAGGCGAGTTGCGCGAGCAGTGTACATGGCCAAAAACCGGGCAGATCAGGAGACGGGATGCACCCATTCAGAACCCATACGTGCGCGGAACTCCGCAAATCGGACGTCGGCAAAGAGGTCAAGCTTTCAGGATGGGTCCACCGCAAGCGCGACCACGGCGGCGTGATCTTCATCGATCTGCGCGACCACTACGGCCTGACCCAGGTCATCGTGAACCCCGACGCCCCATTCTTCGGCGAAGCCGAGCAGGTGCGTTATGAGAGCGTGGTGACTGTCCTGGGCGACGTGGTGGCCCGCACGCCCGAAACCATCAATGCCAACCTTCCCACCGGCGAGATCGAGGTTGTTGCCACCAGTTTCTTGATTGAGTCCCAGGCGGATCCGCTCCCATTCCCGGTAAACCAAGAGGTGGAATACCCCGAGGAAACCCGCCTGACCTACCGGTTCCTCGACCTCCGCCGCGATCGCATCCACAAGAACGTCCTGCTCCGCTCAAAAACCGCCCAGCTGGTCCGCCAGCATCTCACTGAACGCGGATTTATTGAGTATCACACGCCGATCCTGACCAGTTCGTCACCCGAGGGCGCGCGCGATTACCTCGTCCCCAGCCGCGTGTATCCGGGGCAGTTCTATGCCTTGCCCCAGGCCCCCCAACAGTTCAAGCAACTGTTGATGGCATCCGGATTTGATAAATATTTCCAGATCGCCCCGTGTTTCCGGGACGAGGATTCCCGTGCGGACCGAAGCCCCGGCGAGTTCTACCAGGTCGACATCGAGATGTCGTTCATCACCCAGGACGATCTCTTCGCCGAGCTCGAAGTCCTCATGGTGCGCCTTTTCCGCGAATTGTCGAGCAAAACCATCACTGCCGACATCTTCCCGCGCATTCCCTACCGCGAGTGCATGGAATCGTACGGCACCGACAAGCCCGACATCCGGTACGACCTCAAGCTGCGCGACGTCTCCGAGCTTTTTGCCCAGAGCGAATTCAAAGTGTTCCGGAGCGCGGTGGACCAGGGCGGCGCCGTCAAGGTCATCAACGCCAAAGGCGCCGCCGCTCAGCCCCGCAAGTTTTTCGACGATGCCGAAGCCTTCGCCAAACAGGAGGGCGCCCGCGGCCTGGCCTGGATCGCGCTGCGCGATGGCGAAATGAAAGGCCCCGTGGCCAAATTTCTCAGCGAGACCGAGAAGCAGGCGCTCATCGACAAAACCGGCGCGGAAAACGGCGACGCCCTCTTTTTCGGGGCGGGAGCGCGCGCGGAAACCAACGCGCTCCTGGGTAAGGTGCGCATCTACCTGGCCAACGCCCTCGGCCTCATCGATACCAGCGTCGTTTCATTCTGCTGGATCGTTGATTTTCCGATGTTCGAATGGAATGAAGACGAAAAGAAAATCGACTTCTCGCACAATCCATTCTCGATGCCCCAGGGCGGATTGGAGGCGCTGGAAAGGCTCGACCCGCTCGACGTTCTCGCCTACCAGTACGACATCGTCTGCAACGGCGTCGAACTTTCCTCGGGCGCCATTCGAAACCACCAGCCCGAGATCATGATGAAAGCCTTCGAAATCGCCGGCTACCCCCGCGAAGTGGTCGAAACCAAATTCCCTGCGCTGTGGCGCGCTTTCCATTACGGCGCCCCGCCACACGGGGGGATCGCGCCGGGATTTGACCGCATCGTCATGCTTCTGGCCGACGAGCCCAACATTCGCGAGGTCATCGCGTTCCCGCTGAACCAGCGCGCCCAGGACCTCATGATGAACGCCCCCAGCGAAGTCACCCAGAAACAGCTGGACGAGCTCCATCTCAAGATCATCTATCCGCCCGAAGAGAAAAAATAGCCCGCGACCGGCTGCCTGCCCGCATTCCGCCTGCTGGATCCTGAGCGGCTGTGCCTGTCGCGCCATGTACTCTCTAACCAGGCATGGAAGGAAGCGCAGGGGCTTGCCCCTACACATGCGGCACGCGTGGCCGGGGGTGGACTTTCATCTTTCATTTCCGATACGTGCCTGAACAGCTTCTATGGCGGCCGTAGCTGGCCAGAGCCCAAAACGCGCCCAACAGCACCGAGCGGCACCCTCAGCCTTTCCTGGCATAACGCCTCCAATGCATGTCTGAATCGCCCAAAAATCGGATTCCCGGCACTATCCAGCCTCCGCGGTTGCGGCACGATCGAAAATGCCGCAACAAAGCCATCATCGGCCAGACCCTGGCCAGATGCGCTTCATTCGTTCTCTTGTCAACCCGGCCGTTGTGTACTATACTGATTCTTCGTATTCTTTTTTTGAAAAATACCCATAAACAGGGGGTTTTATGAGGCACCGGGCCAGTCTCGTAGTCGATATGGAAGGGATGAGCCGTCCCGCGTTTCACATCGCTCGTGAACTGTCTCAAAACAGCCGTTCCGGTCTGACAACCCGGTTTCTGGCCAAAAAACTCGACCAGCCGATCGAGGAGATCGAATACCTGGTCGACATCTACGATCGGGTGTTTTTTACCGACATTACCAAGGTGAAGCTCGTGACGGAGGCGCCCGGCGCCATCAAGCGGATCTGCGCTGGACTCGAAAACCACGGCGACGTGCCGTCGCTGTTTCACGGCATCAAATCGCTGGATTCGCACGGATTTCGGCGGCTGGAAGAGCTCCTGGGCATTGAGCGGCCTGCCGGCAAGAAGAGTGCCGGGGAACAGCTGCTCACCCGGTGCTACCAGCATCCCGACTCGCTCGTCGAATATGTGGCGACCCGCGGATTTTCCCCTGTCGCGCGCGAACTGTTCGATATCATTTGGCAAAGCAGCGACGGCATCATGCCGGTGGCGCAGCTGCGCATGGCGCATGGCGGTTCGGAGTATGACATCGAGCAGGGGCTCTGGGAGCTTTTCCGCGGTTTCGCCCTGTTTGAATTGTTTCGTTTCGATGCCGAAGGCCGCCTGCTGCGTGCCGTGAGCCTGCTTAAGGAATTGCGCCAGTGGCGGGCCGAATCTGAGAGGCGCCGCACCAATGTCGGGCGAATCAAAGCGGTTCGCGGCGAGATCGACGCCGTGGATGCGCGTGGCGTGGAGTTGAGCGATCGTCTGTCACACCTGGTGGCGGCCATTGCAGCGAAACCGGCCCGGTTGCGCGGAGACGGCGACCTCTTCCGCGAAGACCGCCGCCGGCTATTGGAAATGGTCCCTGAAGACGGCGAACCTTCCCTCAACATCTGCCTCTGGGCGGCTCAGGGCGCGGGGTGGATTGCGCGTGTAGACAACGAATTGCACGCGGTCGACGTGGAAGGGCTTGCGGCCACTGAACGGGCTGAACGGCACCTGCGCCTGTGCGACACGCTCCTGACTCGCAGCAGCGAATCGGCGTCCCGGCGCCTCATCGTGCTGCTGCTGACCGACCTGACGGTGGGCGCCTGGTATCCGGTCATGCGCTTTGTGGAGTATGCCCTTCACCGGAGCGAGGAAAGCGGCGCGCCGGTGCTTCGTTCTGCCGGAGGTTTCTGGCAGTACCTGTCGCCCGGCGCTTCCGGCTCATCGAGCCGCGCGCTGGCGCGTTCGCTGGAAGAGACGATGTGGTGGCTCGGCCTGGTGGATCGGGGGGAATGCGAGGGCGAGAGCGTGTTCCGCCTCACGGAACTGGGCGCTCTGGTCCTGGGCGATGGGAGCGCCACCCTGGCGAAGGCGCTCTTTCCTTCCCGGCGCTCCGAACTGGTGGTTCAGCCCAATTTTGAGATCGTCGTGGATATGCAGGCGGCGGATCCCCTCATCACGGTGCCGCTCGACCAGTTCTGCGAACGGGTGAGCACCAGCCAGGTGGTTGTGTACCGTCTGACCAAAGCGACCTTCACCCGGGCTGTGCAGCAGGGCCGAAACAGCGGCGCGTTCATCGAGTTTCTCCTGGCCCACAACAAGCGCGCCGCTCTGCCGCGCAACGTTCTGACCACGCTGGAAGACTGGCGCGGGGGAATGAAACGCGTCCGGTTGCGCACCATTCAAGTGCTCGAGGCCGACGATCCGCTCGTGATTGCCGATTTGAGACACCGGAAACGGGTGGCCAAGTATCTGAATCCCGCCGGATCTGAACATATGGCCGTGCTCAAAAGAACCCGGAAGTCTGAATTGAAAAAATTGCTGGAAAAAGAAGGGTTTGTCGTCGAGTGATGGCGCCCGCAACCTCTCATTCGGCCTGGCTGAGATAAGGCGACGGCGGGCGCGCCCTCCCGGGAGGAACACGCCCACCGTCTTCTCCCTGCGGTGGGTCGCAAGAGCTCAGTCGTTTACCATGCTCGCAGACGCGGGAAGCGATTTGGCGTCTGCGCTGGCAGCGGTGGTTCCCGAGATGTAAAGCAGGCTGGACGGATCATCGCCGGCGGAGATCGCCAACAAATGGCAGGTCGCGAGAAGACCGCTGCCGATGCGTTTTCCGGCTGCGCCGTCTACGGTCACGCGCAGGATGCCGGGGCCTGCCAGGCTCGCGGCCACGGTTTTACCGGCCGCAAGCGCGGATTCCTCGGCTGTCGCAAAAGTCCCATCCGTCTGCTTTGCAGCAAAGGCCGCCGGATCAAAGCACAGATCGAAGGCGACGGTGCTTACCTGGCCGCCACTGAGATCCACTATCCACACCGGCACCTCGAGAGGCCGTCCGGAGACCACGGAGCCTGCAGGAGCCAGGGTCAAGTGAACCTGCGGGAGAAAATAGGTGAAGCCGCGCGCCAGCGTGGATGTGCCCGCCGGGCTTTCCACCGTGACATTCACTGCGCCGCCGCCGGACGGCGTCACAGCCAGAATCGAATTGCCCGCCGCATCGCAGCGGAGCCAGGGAGAGGCCGTGTTCCCGAACAAAACGCGCGAGACGTCTCTGAGGCTGGCGCCGGTAATGCGCACGACGGTCCCGCCCGTCTCTGCGCCCATCTGAGGGGCCAGAGCGGTGATGACCGGTTCCCCGGCCCCTGAACACTCTTTGCAGTAGAGCAGCCCGTCGTTCAAATCAGCGGTTTCAAATTTGAGGTGGGTCGTCGCACCTGAGGTCACGGATGGCAGGGCTCGAAACGTGAGGATGGCCAGGCTGCCTTGTCCGGAGGTCGCGCTGACATGGGCATTTGCAACGGCAATTTTGCCTGCGCGCGGATTCACGATGGGCGCGATCCATTCCTGGGTGAGGGAACCGTTGCGGATGGTCACGTACTCCAGGGCGCGCGCGTCGTAAAGCAATTCGAAGAAGTAGCCGCGGGTACGCGAGCCGGTGTCAACGCTGACGGGGATTTCGTAGCTTGCACCCGGTTCCAGCGTCACTGTGCCGGGGATGTTGAGAGTCCGCGTGGCCCCCGCCGGATCGCCATATTCCTGGGCGACCGCGGCTTTGACCGCAGCCTTTTCGTTGGTGGCTTCAGGTCCGATGCCATTCCCATCGGTATCGATGGGAAATTGGCTGATCAGTCCCTCGCTGAACCGCATGATAAGGGACGCGTCAACCGTCCCGGCGTAGACCGGGTCGTCCCCGCTGACATCGCTCGCGGCCTCGGCAAACTCTCCCCCGGGTTCATTGGGTTTTCTGATCAACCCGGTGCGGCGCTTCAGGATGTGCACAGCGTCGGCATGGTTGACGCGGCCGTCGCCGTTTGCGTCGCCATAAAGGTAGGTGGCGGCTGGAGTGACCGTGAACTCGCCGTTCCGGATAGATACGGGGGTGGCGCCGCCATTCAGCGACGCGGAGACAAAGCGCAGCGTGGAGGTCTGACCGGGGGCCGCGGATTGATTGACGGCCAGGTTCAATACGGCCACGGTCCCGGAACCGGGGCTCAGGGCGGCACCAGACGCTGAGATGGACACCGAGCCCGAACCGGCCGTAACGACCGGGCTGCCCCAGCCGCTGGTGGCGGTCCCCGATGCCACTGTGGCGACCTGAAGCAGACTGCCGCTAAATAGCAGGGTGATGCGGAACGATGTAAGGCCCTGCGTCTCGCTGATATGTATCGGGCACGCCACGGTGGCGCCGGCGGGGCCGTTGAGGTTGGTGGGTATGGAGAGCATGTAGGCGACTGGGGGCTGGACCGTCACCGTGCGGGTAACTTCCGGGGCGGCGTTGCCGGCGCGGTCGGACACGTTGTATCGCAGGGTGTATGTGGCCGGCCTGGCGGTATCGACCTGGCCTGTGACCACGATGTAGGGGGTCAGGTTACCGTCCACGGCGTCGGTGGCTGTTGCGCCCGGATCGGTGAAGGGGGTGTTTTGTGCGATCGTCATACTCGGCGAGCCGGTCAGAGTAATCACCGGAGGAGTGCCGTCAGCGCGCGTGCTGGTCAAACCGATTCCTGAAGGTTCGGGACTGAAATTGCCTGCCTTGTCTTCGAGGCGGAACGCAAAATAGTACATGCCCTCGACGCCATTGGGATTGAACGTGATTTTTCCGGCGCCGGTGGAGGCCGTGTGGCCGGTACGCGCCCACCCGCCGTCGTTGCAGCGCACCCACAACGTGGCGGTCTTCAATCCGCTGACGGCGTCAGTCATGCCGCTGAACGTCACGGGAATGGCCGACGCCGAGGCAGTCGCCGGAGAGGTTGCCGTTCCGACCTGGGGCGGAGTGGTGTCGAAAATTGTGACGGAGGCGCAGGGCACAGCGAGGTGGGCGGGGGCGGCCTGCTGGTTTTTCAGGGCGATCACGGTGGGCTCGGACGCCGCAGGCACAGCACCTTCATCAAATGCGAAAGCAGGACGGCAAACGGCCACCACGGCGACCGCAAGAAGCGTCTGCCATAAGCGCGGTGTTCGAAGAGCTCTGCGCCCTCGCCTGCGGAATCGGCTCATCGTGGAAAACCCCCTGTGACCGCGTCAGTCTGTGTTGAGAACATCCACCCCCCATTCTCAGTAAAACATATCATGAATTTTTGCCCAGCGCAGCCAGAATCACCAGCTGAACGTCGACCGCATCGGTTCCGCCGACCGCGTTCACATTGGTGGGTACCGGAGTCTGCATGCCGAGCGCTCCGTTGATCACCAGCTGGATATCCACGGCGTTGACGATCCCATCGTGATCGATGTCGCAGGGAACGCCGCTTTTCGGATAGGAACTTGCGCAGGCCCCATCTGTGCCGCGGGCGCATTCGATATTATCCCAAAACCCGTCGTTGTCGGTATCGCGCGCGAACGGCGATAAGCCGTACAGGTACTCATTCAGGTTGCTCACCCCGTCGCCGTCAAAATCTTCCCAGGCATCCGTGCAGTCCAGCGGGTCGAGTCCATTCCAGACTTCCCAGCCGTCGGGCATGCCGTCGCCGTCGCTGTCCGCGTTGGCGGGGTCGGTTCCCAGTGCGATTTCCACCTCGTCGGTCAGACCGTCGCCGTCGCTGTCCGCATACGAGGCGGTCGTGATTTGCACAAAGGCGGCATCTCCGGCGCAGCTTGGGCTGGCCAGTGCCGGGGCGGCGCTTGAAATCGCGAGGAAGGCACAACTGGCGGCAATACGTATATAAATCCAGGCAGGCGGCGAAACATGCATCCCCGGGATCTCCTTTGCGCACACAGTCTGCGTGGTGGCGCCAACGCACATGCGCAAGGCCAATGCCAAGGAAATCGCTGCGGGAAGAGCCGAGGCGGCACTGTTGCAACTCTTTTAACATCAATAGGTTGTTCGGGGGGAGGCCATGCCGGCTCTTTCCCGGGGCGCGCAGATACAGTGGCAGGACTTCGTCGGATTGGCAGGGCATTGTCAAGGTGACGCACGCCGCGTATCTGGTTCAATGCGTGACCAGGCGGCTGTGGAGCGGGCAGCGTGCTTCATGTGCTGCGGAGGATGGGAGATAAAAATGTGGCAGCGGGCGTGGGACATCGCCCGCTGCCACTCGTGACAGTGAGGTGTTTGGTCTAACAGGGTTCAGACGACATCACGACTCCATGTCATTCCGCCAGTAGAAACGGGCTCAGGCAATCACGAAACGCCGCAGGGCAACACCGGCAATGCCCAGTCCAAACAGTATCATCGTGGCCGGCTCAGGGACGATCTCGCGAAACCGGATTTCCACCACGAGGTCATTGTAGTCCCCGTCATACCGGGGATCCGAGGGCCGTACCTGCGGAATCCCGTCTCCTGCCAGCTGAGCAGGCAGGGGCAGGTCTTCCCAGCACAGCAGGATCGTGTATTCGTCGACCCCATACGCGACCATGTGGTCATCACCCAGCCAATTGAGCGCCTGCTCCGAGTGCCAGGTTACGTTTGCGGCCGGACGCAGGTAAAACCCGAATTCGTCGGTGACGTTCATGACCGCGTCATAACCCAGGCCCGAGACATCGCCAACCTGATTGACGGAAAACAGGCCCTGGTAGTTCGTCGGAGCGCCCGCCGGCGTGTAGTATCCGAATTCGGACACAACAGACGCGTAGCGCGCCTGGGCCTCTATCTTGAGGTCTTGGCCCAGAGGGATGATGAACGTCTGCAAATCGTAAATACGCATCACGTCCAAATCGACATTGCTGGTAAACGACGTCCCATACAGGTTGTTATAAATCTGCCACACACTCAGCTCGGCCGCATGGGGCGTTTCGTTCGGGATGTTTATTGCCATCGCCGATGTGGAGGCAAACGCCAGCCCCACTACCGTCATAATCGTCAAGAACCTCATCTCACTGTGCTCCTTTCGAAAATCGTTGTTTGACCCATACGTTATGCTGGGACGATATTTCACTCACTCCTGGCCAGGCGAGACGCGCTCGAACATCCTCGGCCTCGCTCTACACCATCGTGCCGGTGCAGCGGGCGTCTCTGTCTAGTACAGATATCACCGTTGTGCACACCCAATATAGAGCATGTTCTATGCCAACCTTGGCATATGCAGTGTAAGACCAATATTTGTAACAGCTTACGTTGTATTTGGCGGGGCCTGGAGAGCAAACCAGCGGGCAAGCTGTGTTCGCTTGTTGTTCAACATTGAGTAACTATTAATTCAAAAGACCTTAAAAATTCTGTCTGTTTACAATTAAATAGATGCACAGAACAATAGAATGCTGATCCATGATTTGAAAGTCTCACAAACGCTCTACACTGCAGAAAAATTCATCTGGCCCGAAACGGCCATCCATTTCGCGCCAGAGATTCGATGTTTGGCTGGTTGCCTCAGCTTCGCGTGGGCTCAGCTGAAGAAGTGACGTATGCGGACTACTCCCATGCCGGCGATCCCCATGCCGAAGAGGAGAAGCGAGGCCGGTTCGGGGACGATCTCACGGAGCCGGAGCTCTACGATGAGGTCGTTGTAGTCGCCGTCGGGGGCCGGACCAGCGACGGGCCGCGGAAGTTGACCCTGCGTGGAGGGCAGAGTCAGATCTTCCCACGCCAGCAACAGAAGGCTGGGGTCTCCCGCGACAGAGTAGGCGACCATGTGATCTTCACCGAACGGATTCAGTGCCTGTTCGGAGTACCAGAATGCCGGGCCGGCGGGATCCATGTAGAACCCGAATGGATCGCTGGTGTTGATCACGGCGTTAAAACCGGCGCCGGAGACGTCGCCCACGGCTGTCACCGAAAACAGCGGAGTCTGGACAGCCGGCAGACCACTTGGCGTATAGTACCCGAATTCCGATACGGTCGACGCGTAGCGGGCCCGCGCCTCCACGTACAGATCGCTTCCAAAAGGAAGCAGGAAGGTCTGTAGATCCACGACGCGCTGGACATCCAGGTCGACGTTACTGGTGAATGACGTGCCATAGAGGCTGTTGTAGACCTCGTACACGCTCAGTTCCGCCGCGTGTGGCGTCGGATTCGGAATGTTGATGGCGCCTGCCGGAAGCGCCGCAGCCAGCACTATGGTGAGTGCCGCAATACCCATCCTCGCATGCATAACCGTTCTCCCTTGTCGCGGTCGCACAGCGCCGCTGTTTGCTGGCTAATCACTCAGTCTTCCCTACCCACGTGTGCGCCCCGATACTTCCCGCATAATGGATGAAAGGAGGTTTTTAGCCACGCCCTCTCTCGCAGACTAACGACAGGGCAAACATGGCATTTGGCGGCTCTATTCCGGGAAGATCCGCTTAATTTGGCGTGTTGCGCTGCGCCGGGTTATCTCCGCAACCGCGGCAGGAAAACCCCGGATTTGATGCGGAATGTACGGGGCGGCGCCTAGCGGCGCCGATCAAGCTGGAGTTTGTCGATACGCCTGCGAAGGGTCTGATAGCTGATGCCAAGTTCTTCCGCTGCTTTCCGGCGGTTCCACTTGTGCTTTTCGAGGGCGTCCAGGATACGTTCAACCTCGGACCGCTGCGTCTGCACGGGGATCGGGGGGGGAGGCGGCTCGACGGGCGGCTGGGCCTGCTCGGTCCCGACGTCCGGTTCGCGTTCCAGCGAACGCCTGCTGAAGGTGATCGCACTGTCGCCGAGGGCGATCCAGCGCTTGACAGTGCTTTCGAGTTCGCGCACGTTGCCGGGCCAGGGTTGATCGATAAGGCGGGCGAGTTCGTCGCCGGAGATGTCCACGGCTTCGCCCACCCCGAAACCGCCGTGTTTCTGAACAAAATGACGGACGAGCAGAGGGATGTCTTCTTTGCGGGCAGACAGCGGAGGCACCCAGATGCAGACTTCATTGAGCCGGAAATAGAGGTCGTGGCGAAAGCTGCCTTCTTTGGTTTTGACCTCGAGATCCGCGTTGGTGGCGGCAATGATCTGCACGTCGACGCGAATGTGTTTTCTGCCGCCCAGCTTGGTGAATTCCTTGTGCTCGATGACCTGCAGGATCTTGGCCTGAAGGTTGGGATACATTTCGCCGATCTCGTCGAGAAAGATGATGCCGTTGTTGGCGAGTTCAAAGCGGCCCGGTTTGGACGACAAGGCTCCTGTGAAGGCGCCTTTTTCGTAGCCGAACAATTCGCTTTCGAGAAGCTGTTCCGGGAGTGCCGAGCAGTTCACCTTGACGAACGGCCGATCGCGCCGGGCGGACAGCCGGTGGATTTCGCGCGCGACCAGGTCTTTGCCGGTGCCGCTTTCGCCTCGAATGAGGCAGTTGAGATCGGTATGCGCAACCTGATGGATGATGGTGCGCAGTTCCTGGAGTGCGTGGCTTACGCCGATCAGATACGACGTCTCCATACCGGCCCTGCCGGAGCCGGGGCGGCGCAAGGTGCGCTGCTCAGACTGGCTGGCCAGGGCGCGGCGAAGCACGGCCCGAACGTCGTTCAAGTTGAAGGGTTTGGTCACGAAATCCGCCGCACCGCGGCGCACGCACTCGATGATGGCTTTGGGCTCGGATTCCATCGAGACGCAGATCACCTTGGGTTTTGACGGTGATTCGAGGACGGTGGTCAACACATCCGGCGTGAGGTCGGCCTCGGGGAGGATCTCCATGATAACGGCGCGTACCGACTCGGCGTAGAGAATACGCAGGGCTTCGCCCGAGGTACTGGCGGTGCGGACGTCATAGCCCGAGCGTTTCAAGCCTTTTTCGAGCGCCCAGCGAACACCAGGGTCGGTATCGAGGACGACGACCGCGCCTCCGCGCTCCGGTCCGATCTCGGTTGTGGACAGGCCCTGGTATGTCACTGGAGCACCTCGCGGTGCGTGACCACGCGGGTTGCATTGAGCGGAAGGACGATACGCAGGCGCGCACGCCTGTCATCTTCGAGGTCGAACGAGAGATTTCCGCCGCAGCTATGGACGGTGCGCTGGGCCAGCTGGAGCCCCGGGTTGCCTTTTTCCCTCGGCGCCAGCGTCGAATTCAGCGTCGCCAGAGAGGCCTGAAAGTTGGTCGAGGTGCTCTCGTAACGCATTTCGAATACGAGATGCTCGGTGTCGGCACGGCGCAGGGCCAGGACGATCTCCGCGCCCGCATCGACCGACCGCACGGCATCCAGAATCAAGTCGAGAAAGGTGCGGGCGAGGGTCGTTCCGTTGAGGAGGACGCATTCGCTGTCGGTTTCGAACTGGCGGTTCACAGTGACCCGCCGGTTCTGAATGGCGACGGCCAGCACGTCGAGGGCGTGCTCGATGAATTCGTCGAGTCGAACGGTTTCAACCGAGCCTTCGCGCAGCAGGGCGAGCTTACGGAATTCCTGAGTTTGGCGGTGCAGCTTGCTCACGTTTTCCAGGATGACGTGCACGCCTTCGATGGCATCCGACGAGATCGCGGCCTCCTGCACGATGTCGGCGGCAATCCGGATGGCGGTGAGCGGCTGAATGAAATTGCGGGCCACTTCGATGCCGATATTGCCGAGGCTTGCTTGATGGGCTACGTGCAGCAGGAGTTTGGCCTGTTCCCATTCGAAGACCAGAAACCGGGCACAGGTGTCCAGAAATTCGCGGTCGCCCTGAAGTTGCCCGAACGCCGGTTCGGTAAAGAACCCGACGATGTACCGCATGGTGTTCTGCTGCTGCTGGGAAAACACGAAGGAACGCAAGGCGATCCCGACGAGGTCGGTGTTCCGGTCTAGCCACCGCTGCAGGAGGAGCTCGGGTTCGGCTTCAATCAGCAGGGCGCCGCTTTCTTCCAGCTCAAGCGATGTACTGGTTTCAATATACGCCGATTCCTCCTGACCGCTCTGGTACAGGCCGATCAGGCGTTCCGAGGAAATGTCGCAAATCACCACCGCGCGCAGCGGAATGTGCTCGCCCAGCTCGGCAAACAACCCGCGCAGCAGGGCTTCCTCGCTGAAGTATCCCGACGCGAACCGGCTCAGCCGGAGCAGGGCCTGCAACCGGGTGTTGCTGCGTTCGCATGCGGACGCGTATTGCCGGATGTCCTCGGTGGCCTCTTCCACGCGGGCGCGCAGTTGTTCGCGTTCTTCGAGCAACAGGGCGAAAAGCTCCCCGCGTTCGCGTACGACGGAGTGGTGCGACAGCGCGCGCGTCAGCGCGGCCTTCAACGTAGCGGCATCGACCGGTTTGACGAGGTAATCAAAAGCGCCTTCACGCATGGTGTCAATCACGGTCTCGGTCTGCCGCGCCCCCGTGAGAACGATCGGCACAAGACAGGGGTCGGCCTGGGCAAACTCGCTGATGAGCGACAGACCATTGCCGTCGGGCAGGCCAAGATCAATGAGTGCGCAGGCAAACCGGTCTTTCTCGAAAAGCGTCCGGCCCTCAGCGATCGAGCCCCCCGTGACGCACTCGTAATCCCATTCCTTCAGGATTTCTTCGAGAAACGCCAGCTGGGTAGGCTCATCTTCGATGATGAGGATCCCCGGTTTCTGTACCCCATTGACCTGCACCTGATTCCTTCCCGCCATACACCACGGGCAGCCCGCCCCCGGCCAGCAACCTTCCTGCTTTGCCACTACATGCTACCTGACGGCGTGATTTCTGTCAAGAATTAAATGCCTATTACAGTCAGGATACCTTTAACTCATAATGAAAAAGTGGTCAAAACTGACAACCTTCAGCGCATTCTGGCAAATACTTTGATCCGCTCCAGCCTTTCTTAAAAGTCGCAAAAGGTAACGCACTATACGACTTAGCGCGTTGCGGCCTTGAATTTGCGCATTTGGCACATATTATGCTCTGCCTCATGTGGAGAGGAGTTGTGGTAGTGGAAGATATGAAAGAATTGAAAGCGGCCATCGACGACCTTCAAACACGTCTCGATGACGAGGCGCGTATGCGGTCCGAACTCGAGCGCCGATGTCGTGTTCTGGAGAAACTGGCCTACCGCGACCCGGGAACGGGCTTGCGAACCGAACCCTACCTGCACGAGCGGGTCCGGGAAGAGATCGAACGATCGATCCGCTATCCCTCAACGGCCACGCTGCTGACCTTCTGCACACCGCGCGCCAATCCTGACATGATGACCCGCCTTGGGCTCCGCTTGACGGACGATCTTCGCATGACGGACCAGGTTTTCACGTTGAGCGAGGGCGGTCTTGCGGTGCTTCTTGTTGAAACACCCGAGGAGGGAGCGCATAAGGTGCTCCACCGGCTCAAAGCGGAACTCGAGCAGGTGCTCGTGAGCTTCGGTTATTCTCTTACGAGTTTCCCCGTGGATGCCAATCTGGCGGAAGACTTTCTGAATCTGGCTATGGAGCGGCACAATACGGTTGCGCGCCAGATGTACATGAGTAATGACAGCTCGACCCCGGTCGCACCCACCGCGGTTCACTGACTCCTGCGCAATCCGTGCGTGCCGCGGGGGAGCGGCAGGTGCCGCAAGTCTCTGTTTTTCCGCCGTCTTCTCGCAGGGGATGGGCGCCTCTGCCGCATTGCAGGGCGCCAGGCGAGACCTGGCTGATTTCGCTGTACGCAGGCGCACGGACGCCCCCTGCGTGGCCGCCCATCCAGATAGCCCCACGCGGTGGACCTGAAGGAGGGCAGGCACAGGGGCCTGCCCCTGCGCGCTGCGAAAACCGGGATTGGCCAGGGCAGGCGCGACAAGTTTCGCGTCTTGTGCCCCCCGGCCTCTTTTTTCGGTTGCGTGCTCAAGGCTTTCCAAAAATCGCTCTTGTGACACCGCCCTGGCTTTCATGTTCGGGCACGATCCCAGAAGGCACGACGATACCGTCCCCGACAAAAGCCCACATGGCGCGGTACGTTGATTTGACTTTGCGGGCCTGAAAAAAGGATACTCTTCGGGTGTGCAATGTGAAGGCTTTGCGGAACTTTGTGTGAATACACGGGTCCGTTCTGCGTCTTTTATCCGGGAACACCATTGGGCTGTACGCCTTGAATTCGAGGAGGTTACGAATGAAATACGTGATGTTTACCCTTCTGTGCGCGGCGATGCTGTTCGGAGTGATGGCGGTGCCGGCTTATGCGGACCAGGAGAAGGCGCCTCTGAAGATTGAATTACCCGAGAAGTCGTTTATGGGCACGCCGCTGGATTACTGGTCGGAAAACCTGGAATTCACGTACAAGGCGCGTGATCCGTTTATGGCGCCGGTGGGCACCGAACTGGTGTCGAAAGGCAAGCCGGTGACCAGCAGCGACAAGAGCCCGTCGATGGGCAAGCTGCCCATGATCACCGACGGCGACAAGGGCTTTCAGGAAAAGAGCCTGGTCGAACTCGACAAAGGCCTTCAGTGGGTGCAGATCGACCTGCAGAAAAAGCACAAGATTTATGCAATCCTGGTATGGCACTTCCACACCTCCGAGCGGGTGTACCACGATTTTGTGGTGCGCGTGGCCAATGACCCCGATTTCACGCAGGACGTGGTGACCCTCTACAACAATGACCACGACAATTCCGCCGGCCTCGGCGCGGGCACGGACAAGGAATACGTGGAGAGCAACGAAGGCCGCCTGGTTGACGGCAAGGGCGCGGAAGCGCGGTATGTGCGCCTGTACAGCAAGGGCAACACCTCGAACGAGCGCAACAATTACGTCGAAGTGGAAGTCTGGGGGATTCCGTCCGAATAAGGCCCCGGCTTTTAATCAACCGGAGCAATAGCGCATACTCGTCCCGCCGTTGCGCCAGTGCGCGTGACGGCGGGACTTTTGTTTCAGGGGGAGTACAGCACGCCCGGACTGTTTTGTACGGTACGTAATTGCCCTGACTCCGGCGGCCGGCCGCCGGGAGCGCGGGCGGGTGACAGCAGGATTATGGAAGATCTTGGGGCACACGATCAGAAGCGGCTTGCGTGGTGGTTTGTGGCGGGTTATGCAGCGGTCATGCTGCTGGCGGCGGCGTACCGGGTGCCGCACCTGGGCGAACGCGTGTTCCACGGCGACGAGGCGGTACAGGCATTCAAGGCCGGTCAGGAGCTCTACGAGCACGGCGACTACGCGTATGATCCGGAGGAGTATCACGGGCCCACACTGTATTACCTGACCGTGCCCGCCTTGTGGCTCGCCGGCATTGAACGGTTTGCTGATTCGGCCGAGGTGCATTACCGCATTGTGCCGGTGCTGTTCGGTTTGGGGATTGTGGCGTGCGTCTGGTGGGCCCGCGACGCGCTGGGACGGCGCGCGGCGCTGATTGCAGGCCTGTTCACGGCGATTTCCCCTGCGATGGTCTTCTACAGCCGGTATTATATCCAGGAATCCCTGCTGGTGTTTTTTGCATTTGGCACGCTGGTGGCGGGATGGCGGTACACGCGGCGGCGAAATCTGCTGTGGGCGACGCTGTGCGGGGCGTCACTCGGCATGATGCACTCGAGCAAGGAAACCTGCGTCATCTCGTATTTCGGCGTGGGGGTGGCGTTCCTGCTGACGCCGCTCTGGGCGCGGATTCACGACGAGGAACACCCGTTGAACCGGATCTTCCGCCGGGGCGAATCGGAAGATTTGCGTCCGGGCCTTGTGCGCCATGTTGCCGCGTTCATTGCGGCAGGCGCGCTGGTGTCGATGCTTATGTTCTCGTCGTTCTTCACCAACCCCCGCGGGATTATCGACTCTGTAATGACGTACACGGTATACCTTGAGCGGGCCGTGGAATCGGGCATCCATCACCATCCCGCGCTGTATTACCTGCGCATGCTCATTTATACCCATCGCGCGGCAGGGCCGGTCTTCAGCGAGGGGCTGATCGTGGGGCTGGCGCTCGTGGGCGGCATCAGTGCGCTGCTGCGTCACGACGGCGACAACAAGCCGGGCAACGTGCATTTTCTGCGGTTCGTGACCGTCTACACGGTCGCGACTACGGTGGTGTATTCAAGCATCAAGTACAAGACGCCCTGGTCGATCCTGGGCAGTCTCCACGGGATGATACTTCTGGCCGGGGCGGGGGCCGTCGTGCTGCTGCGGCTCACGCCGAATCTGCCGCGCACGGCAGGGCCGCTGAAATATGCCCCGCGAGCTGTGGTGGGTGCCGCGCTTGCCGCCCTGACCATCCAGCTGGGGTGGCAGTCGTATCTGGCCAATTACGATTACTACGATGATCCCCGCAATCCCTACGTGTATGCGCATCCCGTGAGCGGCGTGAGGCGCCTGGGCGAACGTGCCGAAGCCATCGCCCAGTACGCTCCTGAAAAGCACGCAATGCTGATTCGCGTCATCACGCCGGGGCTCAATTATTGGCCGCTACCGTGGTATTTGCGGCAATTCACCAATGTTGGCTATTGGGAGGAGATTCCCGAGGATTGCGACGCGCCGCTGGTGATCACCACCGCGAAACTGGCTCCAGAGGTCCATGCCCGCCTGAAACAGGAATATCAGTCCGAGAACTATGGACTGCGGCCGGGTATTCGGCTGGTGGTCTTCATCCGCCGCGATTTATGGGACGCATTCATGGAAACGAGGCGCTAGAGGGCGTAGATGGCGCGCCGGGGGCGCTTTTCTGAGGCGTTTCAGCAAAGTCTGGCGGGTCGCGGCCCGTTGTGCCGGATTTGAGTCAAAAATTCGCCCGTACAGGTTCGCAGACTGCGCGTTTCATATCCTGCGCCGTTTCTGCTACGCTTTTCAGCGCCGCGCGCCGTTGCGAAGGATTTCCCGGCGGCGGGTGTTTTGATCGGCATGCCATGGCATAAGAATTCAGCCGGCGTTTTTTGTGGAGGATTTCGAGACAATGAAAGCCATGAAATGGTTTGGTCCGCGCGACATGCGGCTGGTCGAGGTAGAGAAACCCAGCCCCAGGCCGCATGAAGCGTTGATCCGGATAGAGTCGACCGGGGTCTGCGGCTCGGACATGCATTATTTTGCGGAAGGCCGCATCGGGAACACCGCCATCACGGAGCCGCTGATTCTGGGTCATGAGTACGCGGGCGTGGTAGAAGCCGTGGGCTCGGAGGTCGACCCTTCTCTTGTGGGCCAGCGCGTGGCCGTGGAGCCGGGGATCCCCTGCCTTAAGTGCGAATGGTGCAACACCGGCCACTACAATGTGTGCCCGGATATGGTGTTCCCCGGCGGTCCGCCGTACGACGGCGCGCTGACTGAATATATTGCCGTGCATGCCCGGTTCTGTTTTCCCGTGCCGGACACCATCAACGCGGCGGAGGCGGCGATGATCGAGCCTCTGGCTGTGGCTGTGCACGCGGTGGAACTGGCCTGTCTGAAACCGGGGGAAACGGTGGCGGTTCTGGGACTGGGCCCGATCGGCCTGCTGGTAGCACAGGTCGCCCGGGCGGCGGGCGCGGCACAGATTTACGGGACTGATCTGCTCGATTACCGTGTGTCGGCCGGCGAACGGTTCGGAGTGGACGTGGCCTTCAATGCGTCGCGTGCCGACACGGTGGACACCATTTTATCGAAAACGAGCGGACGCGGCGTCGACGTGGCTATTGACTGCGCGCGGTCCTCTGAGACCCAGGGGCATGCCTGCCGCGTTGCGCGTCCGGCAGGGCGGGTGGTACTGGCCGGCATTTCCGGCGAAGAGGAAGATCCGTTCCCGGTATGTGTTGCGCGGCGCAAAGAGCTGACGCTTCAATGGTGCAGGCGGTTTCGCTTCGACTACCCCCGGTCGATCGCTCTGCTGGCCGCCGGACGCGTGGACGTGGCGTCGCTCGTGACGCACTCGTTTCCGTTGGAACGGTCGGCGGAGGCGTTTGAGCTGGTGATGCGGTTCGACGATAACGTATTGAAGGCATCGATCGATCAGTAGTCGCGCGCAAACCCAATCGGACCGCCGGTACGGAGAGGCAGATCGGTGAAAAAGAGACTACTCCTTACAGGCGCGGTACTTGTGGTGCTGCTGGCGGGCGTGTTGCTTCTCGTGGGGCCGTGGCCCGCATATTCCAGCGCAGACATCACGCAAGAGCGTTATTATCAGCGCAATGTCGACGCCATCCAGGCCAGTGCGGCGCGTTCCACGATTGGCGGTCCGCCGGGCCCCCTGCGTGCGGGCTGGGCGCAACGCTCGATCGTTCCGCCGCCGGGTACGCCGCTGGCCGGATTTGGCGACAGGAAAGGCAAGCCGTCCACGGGAGTGCACGACGAAATCTTCGTGAAAGCCCTGGTGCTGGCCGATGGAAACGATAAAACCGCCCTGATCGCGGCGGATATGCTCATCATTCCCGAAAACCTGGCGGAGATCGTGCGCGAGCGCGTGTTGCGTCAGACTGGCCTCACGGCCGATGTCCTGCTGTTTAATGCGACGCACACACACTCGGGCCCGGGCGGCTGGGCGCCGGGTTTTGTGGGAAAACAGTTTGCAGGAACCTACGACGCCGCCGTGCTCGAATGCCTGGCGCAGCAATTCACGGACGCGATCGTGGACGCCAACGCAAACGTGGAAGGCGGCGCGGCAATTGGCGCGGGGAGCGTCCCGGTCGATGCCTGTATCCGAAACCGGACCCGGGAAGCGCCGTGTGACACCGAATTGAGCTACCTGCTGGTCGAGAAGGATGACGGGGCCCGCTGCCTCGTGGTGAGTTATTCGGCGCACGCCACGGTTCTTGGTGGAAGCAATATGGAATTCAGCGGGGACTATCCGGGCTATCTCGTGCGGGCGCTCGAGCGCGAGACGGCCGCGTTCACGATGTTTCTCGGGGGAGCGGTGGGCAGCATGTCGGCGCGCCATTCCGGCCCCGAAGCCGGCTTTGAAAAAGCGAGGGCTATCGGCGAAGAGCTTGCGCGGCATGTGCTGGAGCGCGTGGATGGCCTGGAACTCCGGCGCGACGTGGAGATCGCCTCGGTGGGGGTGCCGCTGGAATTGCCGTCGACTCAGTGGCGCATTCACCCGTCGTGGAGGTTGTCGCCTTTCTTTGTGCGATTCCTTGGGATCAATTCGGATGGGTGGCTGCAGTGCGTCCGAGTCGGCGACGTGTATTTTGCGGGCATGCCATGCGATTTCAGTGGCGAGATAAGCCTGCGGTTGAAAGCCTGGGCCGACACGCAGGGCGTCGACCTGTGGGTGCTGAGTTTCAACGGCGACTACGTGGGATATGTGTCGCCGGACGAATATTATGCGGCCGCGCGGCCAGGCGGCAAGGAAGCGTACGAGATGTACCTCATGAACTGGTGCGGGCCGAACCAGGAGGCGTTTTTCACCCACCTCACCCGGGAAGCCGTGGCGGCGCTTTCGCGCTCGGCCGCGAGCGGGTCGTAAAGCCCGTATGGCGACGATAACTCAATCCCAGGGCCTCATCAAACCCTTCCAGACAGGCGCTATCCTCCTGTTATGCGGATTGGTGGCGATCTTCACCGCGGCAAGCAGGGAACGCTCCCTGGAAAGCGGCGTTCCCTGGCGTGATCTGGCAATTGCCGTGGAGGCCGCATATGTGCCGGAGGGAGCGTTGCCGTTGCGCACCCGGCTGATTCCAGAAAGCAACCTTCCCGAGGCAACACAGGAACTTCTGGAACGAATGCGGGCGAAATCCGGCAGCGAGGAGGCTTTACAGCTGCTCGGATTATCGCCAACGGAGCGGCTGCTCATGGTGGATGCTCCGCCGGATTTCTTTGCCCCCGCGCTCTTGTCTGGACGGCTGCCGCAAGCGGGCCGCCCAGAGGTGCTCGCGGGGGCGTTGGTCCGGTTCGACTCGTTTGAGATGGACGGGACAACGTTTCAGGTCGTAGGGCGCCTGTCCCCACAGACTCCCGGGACACTGGAGGCCTGCTTTTTGCCGGCAGACCCGGCGTTTGATGCGCTGTTCTCCGATCCAGAGCTCAGCACGCGGGGTTGGCTGGATCCCGACGCCTTGGCGCGTCTCGACGCGCTCAAAGAGGCGGTCACGTCCGGTGAAGACGCCCCGCGTTTCATGATGCCGGCCGGCCGGCTTCCCGCTTCGATCACGGCGTTGACGCTGAGCGGATTGGTGCTGGTGGCCGCGGGTGGCGCGCTGCTCCAGATGCGCTTGCTGCAATCCCTCGCACCCCACGGCGGAACTCTGCTGGGGCCCTGTCTCACGGAGCTGAACAACCGGCGGATGCTTCTGGCCGCTGTGCACGTGCTCCTGTATGCCACCCTTTTTGGGGCGATGGCCGGGGGCATTCTCTTGCCCCGCGCCTCCTGGAATGCGTTGGACTTTACCCGGTCAGTCTTTTCGGAAGGGGTGCTGGGCCATATCGGGCGGGCGTATGCGTCGGGAAACATTCTGTGGGCGACGCTGGCGACGCTGCACCAGAACTACCTCGTAGGCACCTGCCTGTATTCCGTGCTCCCTTCGCTGGTTTTTCCGTTTGCGGGATTGCTCAAAAACCTCCTGAGCTTCGGTTTTGTGGGATTTGTGATGGCGCCGATGTGGACGGGCAGCGCCGTGCAGAACACGTACCACAGCATCACGTTGACGCTCGAGCTTGAAGCCTACGTGGTGGTGTCGTTTGCGGTATGCGTGCTTCCGCTGCGCGTGCTTCGTGGGATACAGACGGGGGACTGGCCGGCAGAATATGTGGCGGGGCTGCGTGCTCTTGTGGGCGCGACCGCGCTGGCAGGGATCATGCTCACGATCGCCGCCTTCTACGAAGCGGCCACCCTCATCCTGCTCCATTGAGCCGGGCGAGCCGCGCCTCCGGCGGCCCAAAATACTTCACGCGGCGCCGGGGCGTTTGATCTGGATGTCGATGCCATGCTTTTCGAGGCTGGCCGCCCCGGCTTTGTTCGCGATGAGCAGCACGTAGCGACTGCCGACCTGTTCGCTGCGGATGATCGGATAGGCGCAAGCGCTGGGATGGATGGCCAGGATCCAGCGCCAGTCGTTTTCCATGACGAACAGAAAGGCGGGGGCATCGGATTCGAAGACCTCGAAAAAGACGTTGGTTTCGCGGACAAGTTTGTCCCGGAACTGTTCGAGCAGTCCCGGGGCGACTTCATCGTCCGCGGCGTCGTGCATGGCGGTCTCGAGGGCCTGCAATTCGGCTTCACTCACTGAGTCCATCACGTCGGCGGGAACGTCTTCCACCGCGTCGGCGATGATCTTCTTCATCCGTTTCTGAAGCCGGACCATTTCGCGGGGTGCGAGCGGCTGAGCCGTTTCCAGATCGAGCAGTTCAATGAGCACGGGGGTATGGGGATGGTGCGCGTAATAGACATATTCCTCGCGTGAAAAGCCGACGGAATACAGATGAAATGATTCGCCGGTTTCTGCCAGCGTGCGGATGGGCTCACAAAAAGGCCGGGCCGACTTGAATTCATTGAGCTGCGGCAAGGCCACGAGCGCAACGAGGATGACCAGCCCTGCGAAATGGCTGGCCATGAGGGCGTGGAGCTGACGCATGTCCGTACGAACCACGTGATAGAGAGTGACGGCTGCAAAGACGGCCGCGCACGCGGAGAACGCCAACAGCTCAGCCGACCAGGCGTCGGGATACGGAGAGAACCGCAAGGCGAAGGGCGCAGCGGCCAGGAGCAGCAGCACAGCGGCCCAGACGAGGCCGGTCCGGCGCCGCCAGACGGCATGGTCGCCCTCCATGAGGTCGAGCACGCTGCGGGCAATGAGAATGGCCATGGCGGGAAACAACGGCAGCAGGTACAGGGCGCGTTTGCCCACGCAGGCCGAGAAGAAAACGAAAGCAGGGAGGATCCAGCAGAGCAGAAACCGCATCTCTTCGCCTTCCCGGCGCCGTTTCCAGACATAAGGGAGGGTCCAGGGCAGAAACAGAGACCAGGGCAGCCAGTCTGCGGGCAGGGTTTCGAGGTAATACCAGGGCCATTGAGCCTTGCTGACGCCAAGGATGAATCGCCCGATGGTCTGGCGGAACAGGTCTGTGGCGACGGTTTCGGTTGCGATGGTCTGGGCTTCGCGCGAGGCGGCCAGGCGGGCGGGGATGAGCCACAAGGCGATCAGCACAGCGATCGCAAGAATGCCCAGCGCCCAATGCGTCCGTTTCCGGGCTTCAGGGCGCTTCCAATAGAACGAGAAGATAAGCAACAGGGGGAAAATGACACCTACCGGGCCTTTGGCGTAGACTCCGGCGGCGCTGCATCCGTAGAAGAGGAGCAGCCAGCCCGGGCGGGGCGTCTTGTGCCAGCGCCAGAATGCGTAAAGGCCGCCGCTCATGAACGCCGTCAGGAGCATGTCGATCTGGGCGTGCGTCGCCTGCGTCCAGAATCGGTTGGCCGTGATGAGGATCAGAGCCGACCAGAAGCCCACGCGTGGCGAATAGAGCCGTGCGGCAAGCAGGTAGGTGAACGCCACGGCCACCAGAGCCGACACCACAGAGGGGATGCGCGCCGTCAGAGCCGATACGTCGCCGAACGGTTTGGAGACCGCAGCGATGGCCCAGAAAAGCAGCGGGGGTTTTTCGAGATAGGGTTGCTCATTGATGCGCAGGGTGATGGCGTCGCCGGTCTCCAGCATCTCACGGGCGACCTGGGCATAACGCGGCTCGTCGGCCGGCCACAGATCGTGGGTGCCGATGGCAGGCACGAACACGGCCAATCCGAAAAACAGCAGAAACAGCAACTGCGCATACTTCACGTTCACGTATCTACCCGGCCTTTCGATGCCCTGGAGTGCCTTGAAGCTGCAGCCATGATACACATTTTTGCCGTGGCCGCCCTGGAGCAGGGACGCGGTATCCCCAAGGCAGTCCAGCGTGCGCGAAGTATACGACAAGCCGGCGCGTCACAGATACACAAATTATTTGCTGGAGGTGGCGCCGCAGTCCGCCGCCGAAGCGTTCTACAGCGGCAGCGCGCAGAGGTTCCACGGCGAGGGTTTTCGCGTCTGCCGGAAGGATACAGCGGCGTGCGTTTTCGGCCGTCGCTGCGTTATGCTCTTTTGTGCAGATCCTCATACGGAGGGGAAAGGACGGAAACCATGCGAAAGGCGGTAGCGGTTGCCATGCTGGCGGTGCTGACGGCACTGTGGGTTGAAGCCTTATACGCGGGGGCCAAAAAGCCGCTGCCGCGTCCAACGGGCGCGGTCACGCCGGTTCCCTCGGGGGAAGGCTGGGTGGACCTGTTCGATGCGGAAAACGCCCGGCTGTGGGAGGTCAATGCGAAGGACCTGTTTGAGTTCCAGGACGGTGTGATGCACATCTTCGGGAAGAAACCCACCCATTACATCCAATACACCGGGGACACCTACGGGGATTTTCAGGCGCATCTGGAGTTTAATCTGACGGCAAAGGCCAACAGCGGGCTCATGTTCCGCGCGGCCCCCGAGGATCCGGTCTATAGGGGGATGGAAATTCAGATCATTGATTCCTACGGAGAAGACCCGAGTTATTTCAGTTGCGGAGCGCTGTACGACGTGGCCTCGCCGATGTTCAACGTCGTTAACAAGCCCGGTGAATGGAACTCGCTCGATTTGACCGTGCAGGCCAGGCACGTCGTGGCCGTAGTGAATGGCTGGAAGGTGCTGGATGTGGATTTGTCGCTGATGACCATGCCGATCGGCAAGTTTCCGACCCCATTGGACGAACTTCCCACGACCGGCAGCCTGTTTCTTCAGGACCACGGCAACGAGGTTTGGTTCAGAAATATGCGTGTGAAGAGACTGTAACTCAGTACCCGCGGGCCGCGGCGCGCCTAGGGCTGGAGCTCGCGCTGGAGCGATTCAATGGTGCGGCGAAGGCCGTCGCGGAGTTCCACTTCCGGCTCCCAGCCCAGCACCTGACGCGCCCGGGTGATGTCGGGCTTGCGCCGGCGGGGATCGTCGGGAAACGGCTGGGGGACACAGATGATCTCGCTTGGGCTTCCCGTCAGCTCGATGATCATCTCCGCCACCTCCCGCACGGTGTACTCGTCGGGAGTGCCGAGATTCACGGGGCCGGTCTCGTCGGAGATCAAAAGGCGGTAAAATCCCTCGACCAGGTCGGAGACGTAACAAAAGCTTCGGGTCTGGTTTCCGTCTCCGTACAGGGTCAGCGGATGGCCCTGAAGCGCCTGGCAGGCGAAATTCGTGACGACGCGCCCGTCGTCGGGCCGCATGCGGGGACCGTAGGTGTTGAAAATGCGCACGATGCGGGTATCGAGCGAATGCACGCGGTGATAGGCCGTGGTGACGGCTTCGGCGTACCGTTTGGCTTCGTCGTAGACGCTGCGAAGGCCATTGCAGCTCACGTGGCCCCAGTAGTCCTCTTTCTGAGGGTGCTGTTCGGGCGGGGGATCGCCGTAGATTTCGGAAGTGCTCGCCAGAAAGAACCGTGCCCCGTGCGTGTGGGCCAGATCGAGCAACTGATGGGTGCCGAACGAGCCGGCGCGCAGGGTTTCCAGGGGCAAGGTCTTGAAATCGGGCGGGCTGGCGGGCGACGCCAGATGCATCACATAGTCCAGGGGTTCGTTGCAGGTGAACGGCTGGGTGATGTCGCGCTTCTGGAACCGAAACCGCGGGTGGTTGAGCAGATGATCAATATTACGGAGGCGCCCTGTACTCAGGTTGTCAACGGCCACCACGTCCCAGTCTTCGGTCAGCAGCCTGTCGCACAGATGCGAACCCAGGAAACCCGCTCCGCCGCTCACCAGGACCCGTGGCATTCCTTTCCTCCCCATTCCCGCGCTATTATCACCGCCGATGGTCTATGATGCAACAGCGGCAGGCGGCAAAAAGAGGCGTAGAGCGCCGCAGCGAAGGAACGCGTAATGTTGTGCAGGGTAGCGGTTCTCTCGGACATTCATCACGGCCGAGTCTTGGCCGGGAGCGAAGATTTGGGGCGGCCCAGCGGCCGGGAACTGCTGGACGCGGCTGTGAGTTATCTCAATGCGCAGATCGCGCCGGATCTGGTGCTGGTACTGGGCGATCTGGTTGACGCGGGTGACACTGAGGCGGGCCTGAACTGTCTGCGCGCACTGCGGCCGGCACTCGAGCAGCTTGCGGCGCCGGCGCTTGTGCTGCCCGGTAACCACGACCCTGCGCCGGAGGCCTTCTATGCGGTGCTTGGCCGGCCGCCCGCGTGGCTGGATGCCGGCGGCGTGCGCTTTGTGCCGTTCGCTGATCCTGATGCGCCCGAGTTCAACGCATTCCGTCCCGCAGAATCGTTGGCGCGCTTCGCGCAGGCCCGGGCGGGATTCGCGGGACCGATCGTCTCGGTGCAGCACGTGCCGCTGTTCGCTCCGGGGGCCAGCGATTGCCCGTATAACTACACGAACGCGGAGGAGGTCCTGCAGGCCATGGCAGCCTGCGACGCCGGATACGCCATCAGCGGGCACTATCATGAGGGGGTAAACATAATCCATGACGGTGGTCTGGTGAGCATTGTGAACCCGGCCTTCTGCCAGGCGCCATACCGCTTTCTGGAGGTGAGATTCTCAGGCAGCGCGATCGCTGTGCAGGAACGGGCGCTGCCCCTGCCGCAGCACGCACTCTGAGCGTAATCTCGCTTTCCGTGCCTTCGAGATGCACCGGCAATGCGCGTTAACGCCGCTCAACCTTGTGTGCAGCGCGCTCAACTGCGTCGTCATTGTACCCGGCCCGGCGCTCTCGTTAATCTATCCGGATAAGATGACCGCCGGGTATGAAACGCATTCGCGCCTGTGTTACCGGTACCATGGGCGCGAATTCACAGAAAAATTACGGAAACATGGACTTTCTTGAAGCACTGAACGACCGCATCCTGGTTCTGGACGGGGCCATGGGCACCGAGATCCAGTCGCGCGGACTTACGGACGCCGATTTTGGCGGCGGCCCGTACCGCATGCTGTCCGACCTCATCACCTTCTCCCGCCCGGAGGTCCTGCGCGACATCCACCGGGGGTACTACGCAGCCGGGGCGCACGCGGTGGAGACGAACACCTTTGGCGCGTCGCCCTTCCGTCTGAGCGAGTACGATTTCTCCAGCCTGGACTTGAGCAGCTTCGCACCGCTTCCGATGGAGGGGGATATCCGAACCCTGCCCGTCGAGGATTTGGCCTATCACCTGAACCTGCGCGCCGCACAGCTTGCGTGCGAAGCGCGGGCGGGCTACGCCGGGGAACCTGGCTACGACGGCCGGCCCCTGTTTGTCGTAGGCTCGATCGGCCCTTCCAACCGGATGGTGTCGAGCACGGAGGCAAACCTCAAACGGGCCACTTTCGACGAGATCAGCGCAAATTTCGAAGTGCAGGTGCGGGGCCTGATCGATGGGGGCGCCGATGTGGTGCTCTTCGAGACGCAGCAGGACATTCTGGAAACGAAGGCGGCGGTGACGGGCGCCTTGCGCGCCATGAGCGAGCGGGGCAAACGCCTGCCCATCATGTGCCAGGTGACGGTGGATGCGTTCTCGAAGATGCAAATCTTCAACACGGACATCCACGCCGCCCTGGTGACGATGGCGGGGGTCGGCATCGACACGTTCGGCATCAATTGCAGCATTGGCCCGGATTTGATGGGCAAGACGATCGAAAAGATCGCGCGGTATTCGCCCCTGCCGGTATCGGTTCTCCCGAATGCCGGTCTGCCGATCTCCGAGAACGGGCGCACCGTGTTCAAGTTTCCGCCGGACGAAATGGCCGGCTATCTTCTGCGGTACGTGCAGGAATTCGGCGTCAATATCATCGGCGGATGCTGCGGCACCACCCGGGCGCACACCGAGGCGATGGCGGCTGCGGTGGCGGGTCTGAAACCCACCCGGCGCGAGCCCGAGCGGACTGTGTTTGTGTCGGGACCTCAGCAGGCGATCGCGCTGGACAGCTCCAGCGGGCTGGTGATGATCGGCGAACGCCTGAATGTGCGCGGCTCCCGGGCAGTCCGGGAAGCGGTCGAGCACGGAGGCCCCATCGAGCATCACGCGCTCGAAGAGGTCATTCGTGAGCAAACGGTGGACCTCGGCGTCCAGATCATCGACGTGTGCATGGACTCCAACGTTGTGAATACCACCGAGGTACTTAAGGAAGTAGTCCATACGCACACGACCGATTTTCCCGGCGCGATGAGCCTGGATTCATTTGCCATCGACGCGCTGCTGGAGGCGGTCAAGGTGTATCCGGGGCGGCCCATCATCAATTCGATCTCCATGGAAAGCGTCGGAGACGGCCGGACCCGGGCGGACGTGGTTCTGGAGGCCACCGCCGCGCACCATCCCGTATACATCGCCCTCGCCACGGGGCCGCAAGGGCCCGGCGCCACGGCGGAGCAGAAGGTCGCACTGGCAAAACAGGTGGTGGACTGCGCGGCGCGATACGGGGTTACCCCGGATCAGCTCATGATCGACATGAATGTCTTTCCCATCGGGTCGGAAGCGCAGGAAGGCACCAATTTCGCGCTGGAATCGCTCAATGCGATTGCAGGCATCAAGGCCATCGACAGCCGCCTGCTGACAACCTGCGGGGTGGGCAACCTGACGAACGGCCTGGCCGCCAAACCGTACATGCGCAAGGTGCTGACCTCCGTCTGGCTGGATGAGGCCCGAAAACGCGGACTCGACGCGGCCATCATCAATCCCAACCACTATGTGTTCGTGCAGGACCTGGATCCGGAAGACTACGCGCTGGGACTTCGGGTGGTGCTCGAGCATGACATGGATGCCTTTGAGCGTCTGGAAGATATCGCGGACAGCAAGAAGGGGATCGCGGTTTCCCGGCGCTCGTCGTACGAAGGCATGGCGCTCGAGGATGCCATTTGCGCGAAGATCAAAGACGGGCACAAGGACCGGACGGAAGGCGCCGTGACCGTCGGCGGGGTGGAGTATCCCTACCAGGACCGGATTGTCATTCAGGCGGCGGAGGTAATCCAGCACTGCGATCCGCTGGAGTTCATCAATACGCATCTCATGAAAGCCATGAATGAGCTGGGCGATGAATTTGCCCGCGGTTCGGTTTCACTGCCGCACCTGCTCAAATCCGCCGACGTGATGAAACAGGTGATGGGCTTTCTTGAGGCCTACATGAAGCGTTCGGCAGGCATCGATGTGCATGAACAGGTCGCCTACAAAGGCACAATCGTGCTCGGAACCGTTCACCAGGATGTGCATTCGATCGGAAAAGACCTCGCGAAAACGCTGTTCGAGAATTACGGGTACCGGGTCGTTGATCTGGGCGTGATGACGCCGCTGCAGGCCTACATCGACGCCGCCCGCGAACACGGCGCCACAGCGATCGGCATGTCCGCGCTGCTGGTGCAGACGTCGAACCACATGATCACGGTCTCGCGCATGCTGGCTGAGCAGGGCATGGAGGCGCTCCCCCTCCTGCTGGGCGGCGCACCCGTGAACTGGCGGCATGCGGCCTATGTGGCCATGGCCGGCCAGGACGATCCGTCGAAGATTCGCTCCAACGTGTTTTACTGCCCCACGGCGATGGATGGGGTGAATGTCATGAACCGCTGGGCGGGCACGCAGGAACGGGATGCCATCCTGATGCCGAACCGCGACAAACTGCTGGCGAACCTGGAACGCGCAGAAAAGAAGCGTGACGAAGAGGCGCGGCTCATGCAGGAGCTCGCCCCGCGCGTGGTCCATTTCGAGAACCATCAGGTGCCCGATTCGCCCTGGTTTCGAAGCGACACGCTGCGCTATTCGTTGCGGCAACTCGCCCCCTATTTGGATACCAGGACTCTGTTCGGCCTGAACTGGAAATTTGGCGGCACGCAGAGCCGGGAAAAACGGGGCGAGACGGCCGAAAAACTGATGGCCCTGTTTGAAGAATGGATCGACAAGGCCGACAAGGGCCGGTGGATTCAGCCCCAGGGCGTGTTCGGAGTCTACCCCTGCCAATCGGTGGGCGACGAGGTGATCGTATATGACCCGGACGATCCCGGGGTGGAGCTGTGCCGGTTCGGGTTCACCCGCGTGCTCGGAGCAATGCACAAAGACACCGTCTGTGCGGCTCAGTATTTTTATCCGCGGGCATCAGGGAAGATGGATGCGATCGGCGTTCAGCTCACGACCAGCGGCCCGCAGGTGGAGGCCCAAATCGCCAAATTCCGGGCTGAAGGCAACTCCGAAGCCGTGCTGTATCTGCAGGGACTTTCGGACCGCGTCGCCGAAGATATGGCCGATCGGGTGCATGCCCTGTTGCGCGATCGGATGGGCGCGGCGCCCGGCCAGGGCATCCGCTGGTCGCCCGGTTACCCCGCGATGGCCGAAACGCGGTATAATAGGGTCATACTGGATTTGCTGAACGCGACGGCCCGAGTGGGCGTGCGCATCACCGATGCGGGCGAGTTTGCGCCCACGGGGAGTACGGCCGCCGTAGTGTGTTTTCATCCCGACGCGCGATATACCTGATTTCCAATGGAAAACGACATGTAGATTAGCTCAGAGCCCCGTTTCCGAATGATTTGCAGGCCATTTGAGGGCGGAACGGCTCTGTTGAACCCAGCTCGACACCCATTTCCACGAGACGGCCGCGTGCCGGTCCCGGTTCCCCTGCAAGAATATGGAGAGCAGCCGTGTATGTACCTGAACCTGAAGAAGACGATCTGTTCGACGAGTATGACGATGCCGATGCTGCGGAGGACACCAGCGGGATGGCTGTCTTGTACGTGTGTGCCGGCGGCGGCTGTCAATACAAAAATTCTCAGAAAATCCGGGCGCGGTTGAAGGAATTGGTGAAAGAACGGGGTCTCGAGGATCGGATCCGCGTGAAAAAGTCGGAATGCATGGGGATGTGCGGGCGCGGCCCCATCGTGAAATTAACGCTGGGCAACCTGATTTTCATGCGCGTGAAGCCCAAAAAGGCGGAAGCGATACTCGATGCCGCCGAACAGGCGCTGTGCGCCCGGCTGGTCTCGGGCGAATGACGAGGTAGTGCGCCGGCCACCGGCAGCGTTGACGCGCGGCTAACTCCGCACGACGACGAACTCGGTTTCGAGGCTCTCTTTGGTCACGTGATACAGGCGGTAGCCCTTCTCGGTGGTCTTGTCAAAATTATTGCGGGTGCTGGAGCAACATGCGGTGGTGGTGAACAGCACGCCATCCTGTTCCTCGACCTGATTGCCGTGGAAGTGCCCGGCGGCCACGAGTTTCAGGCGGTGTTCCGCGAACAGGCCGAGCACGTCGTCGGCATTAAGCACGCGGTAGGCTTTGGTATTGGGATTGAACGGATGGTGAGCGAAGAGGGCGATGGGGCGGCTCCGGTTCACCTTTTTCAGTGTTTTCTCAAGCCAGTCAAGCTCTTCTTGTGGAATGGTCACATCGCTTTCGGAGCCCACGCATGAATTCAATCCGATGAACATCCAGCCTTCCTTGCCCTGATCCCAATGAGCGGGACCGTAGGTGCTGGTGTAGCTGCTGAAGATGTCTTTGGCCTTCATATCGACGTCGTGGTTTCCCGGAACAGCGAAACAGGGTTTTTCGAGGCGGTCGAGCGCCACTTTGGCGAGTTTGAGCTGTTCGTAGCGGCCATCGGTAGCCATATCGCCCAGAACGATCGTGAACTGGACGCGGCGGTCGGCATTGATGGAGTTGACGGCCTGGTTGACGATCCCCACGCTTTTCGCATCGAGGACATGGAGGTCGTTGAGTGTGGCGAATGTGAACTCGTCCCCTCCGAAACTGGGTACGAAGCGGGTGAGATTCAGGTCCGGTACGGCGCGTTTGGCCTTCGCGCATGAGGCCAGCCCGAATGCGCTGGCGAAACCCAGAAATTGCCTGCGTGTGAATTTCATGAACAGTGTCCCCCGGCGTGGGTCATCCCACCCCGTTTTGGCTGCCGAAGCCGAAATCGTCTTTGACCACCCTGTTTTTTGATATTGTTTCCTCAGAAACACCGCGAAGTCAACCAAGACGGCTGCCCGGCTGAGTCCGGCGGTCTGGCCCGGTATACGAAGAGTCAGGCAGCCGCTCGTGGGTTTTTCTTCATTAAAAGCGGCGTTTTCGCGTGCCAAGGCCTGTTTTCCACCGCACGAGCCGGCTTGAGTACATCGGCTCCTTCCGAATTACGAAAAACTCTGGCGGACGTGAGTCGGGCGGCAAGGCCGGGGCATTCTGGATCGCTGCGGCGTGAGGCTGGCCCGCTTACTTGCACCGGCGGCGGTATGTGTCTATCATGCGCGAGTCTCACTGGTACAGGGGGAGTCTCACTATGGATATGGCTCGAGTCTGGCCCATTGTCTGTCAGTATGGTATAGGCGGCATCTTGCTGGCGCTTGGCATCTGGTGCGGGATTTCCAGCGGATACTTTGACCTCTCACTCCGGCGCGACAGGAACCTGCTCTGGGTTCTCGTGGGCGGGTACCTCTTCCTGCTGGCTCTGGTGTCCCTGTTCACGTTTTGGCTGCCCTACGTACCAAAGGAGGCCGGCGCCTGATGGAAACCAGCGCATTTATGGGGACGCGCCTCGACCTCATTGTGGTGTTCGTCTATTTTGCAGGTATCGTGGCGTTCGGGTCGTACTTCGCCCGGTACACGCGGACGACCAAGGATTTCTTTTTTGGAGGTCAGCGCTTTGCGTGGTGGTTGATCGCGTTTTCGTGTATTGCGACCACGGTCGGTAGTTACAGCTTTCAGAAATACAGCGAACAGGGGTTCACCTACGGCATCAGCAGCAGCCAGACGTATCTCAATGACTGGTACTGGATGAGTATCCTGCTGCTGATCTGGCTGCCCATCATCTACTACCAGCGGCTGGGCTCGATTCCCGAGTACTTCGAACGGCGCTTTGGGCCTGTGTCACGGGGATTTGCGACAGTCATCATCCTGCTCTACCTTATCGCCTATATCGGCATTAACGTCTATACCATCGGCGTGGTGCTCCATTCGCTGCTGGGCTGGCCCGTCTTTACGGGCGCAGTGGTGACGACCGTTCTGGTTACGCTCTACGTCATGATTGGCGGGCAGACTTCCGTCATCATGACCGATCTGGCGCAGGGGATCATCCTTCTTGCAGCCGGCCTGGCCGTATTTATCGCCGGGGTGGTGCATTTGGGCGGATTTGTGGATTTTTGGGCACTGCTGCCCCAGGGGCACCGGTTTGCGTTCTCGGAATTCAATGCGCCCGACAAGTTCAGTTTCATTGGCGTATTCGTCCAGGACGGCCTGTCCAACAGCGGCGCGTTCATCTTGATGAACCAGGGGATCGTCATGCGATTCCTGGCCATTCGGAGCGTGCAGGACGCGCGGAAGATGTCGGTCTGCTGGGTGCTGGTGCTGGCGCCTCTGGCGGCCGTGGCTACCAGCGGCGCTGGATGGGTTGGCCGCGCGCTCGTCGAGAACGGCGAACTCGAGATGGGCGCCACCGATGCCTTTGTCCATACGGCCTGGTTTCTTTGCGCTCCGGGCGTTTTTGGATTTGTGCTGGCGGCCCTGACCGCGGCGCTGATGAGCACCGCGGATACCCTGATCAACGCCGTGAGCGCCATATTCGTCAACGACATCTGGAAACGGCGCGTGCGGCCGGATGCCGATGATGCGCATTACCTGAAAGTGGCCCGCATCGTGAGTCTCGCCGCCGGCGCGCTGGGACTTGCACTGGTTCCGATCTACTATTACCAGTACGAGAGCATCTATTACGCGCATGCCGTCGTAACGGGCTCCATCCCGGTGCCCATGGTCATGGCCATTCTGTTCGGGATTTTGTGGAAACGGTATACCCCCGCGGCGGCGGTGGCGACGCTGGCCGGCGGCCTTTTTCTCGTGGGGCTTTCGTTCGTATCCCCGCTCGACAAATGGCTTATCGGGCCGTTTGCCTTCGGCATGGGCAGCGGCAGTTACGGTTTTATGCGCGCCTTGTACGGGTTCATTGTCTGCGGCATCCTCGGCGTAACCGTCAGCCTGGTCACAAAACCCAAGCCTCTGAGCGAACTCACGGGCCTTGTTACCGGCACCCAGCTTGAGGCCATGCGGCTGTACAAAGGCGGCGAAGTCAACCGGAATCCCGGCAAAAAGGCCCGCGTGCGCGTGCAGGTGAATGCCTCTCTGCCGGATCCCGAGACGGTGATTGTGCCGAAGGCGGCCTTCGCCGTGATGGCCGCCAGGCCGGGCGATATTCTCTATGTCTCCGATCCCCGCTGGTGGTTCGGCGGCTTGCGTTCCGTGCATGTTCGCGCGGGCGAACCCGGGGATGGCGAGGCATTACAGATCCATCCGGACGCGCTGGCGGATGCCCATCTTCGCGATGGACAGGCCGCGGATGTGGAAGTGCTTCTCTAATCCCGAAAACTCATTGAATTCGGGCGCTTCCCGGCCGGGCGCATGATGTACAGGGCCTGCTATACTCACCACAGATGAAGCCGCCAACAGGAGAGCAATCGATGCGCCGCCGCAGGTTTCTTGCCGTCGCGGGCCTGGGAATGATGGCCGCCGCACGGGCCGGGGAGGAGGCTGCGGCTCCCGGGGAGGCGGCCTGGCCCGGCTTTCCGATCACCGACACGCACGTGCATTTCTGGGATCCGGGCCGTTTGCGCTACCCCTGGCTCGACGGTTCTGAGCTGCTCAACCGGCCGTATCTGCCCGTCCACTACACCGAGGCCATCCATCCCGCAGCCGTCGACCGGATTGTCTTTGTCCAGGCGGCCTGCCGTACGGAGCAAACCGCCGCGGAGGTGGCGTGGGTGGGAGAGCTGGCCAGAGACGATGACCGGATCCGCGGGATCGTAGCCGATGCGCCTCTGGAAGACGGCGACGCGGTGGCGCCTCTGCTCGAATCCTACGCGCAGAATCCGCTGGTGAAAGGCGTGCGGCGGTTTCTGCGCGAAGGCATCGCCGGCGGCGAACTTACGCCCGCCTACGTGCAGGGGGTTGAGCTGCTGCGGCGCAACCGCCTGTCCTGCGACCTGGGCGTAGGCCGCGGAGAGATACCCCTTGCGATGGAGCTGGTGAAGCGCTTCCCCGACGTACAGTTCATGCTGTGCCACATCGGCGTGCCCGACATCAAAAATCAGCAACTGGAGCCCTGGCGCAAGGAATTGCGCGCGCTGGCGGCATTTCCCAACGTGGCCTGCAAATTGTCCGGCATGGCCACCCTGGCCGACCCGAATCACTGGACCCGGGAGGAGCTTGAGCCGTTTTTTGCCCACGTGTTCGAATGTTTCGGCTTTGAACGCACTATGTTTGCGAGCGACTGGCCGGTAATGCTGATTGCCACGACCTATCCGCGCTGGGTCGAGACCGTTCAATGGGCCATCCGGGGCTGCTCCGCCGCGGAGCGCCGGCTGCTGTTCCGTGATACCGCGGAGAAATATTACCGGCTGGGCGCCTGACCGGGGGACTCAGGCTTTCAGAGCGCCCGCGGTAATGCCCTGGATGAATGATCGCTGAAACACGAGAAAGGCGGCGATCAGCGGGAGCGTCGCAAGCAGACCGCCCGCCATGACCATGCCGTACGGTGTGCGGAGTTCACCATGCAGCAGATAGATGAGCAGGGGCATGGTGTACATGCTCTTTTCCCGCAACACGATGAACGCCCACATCAGGTTGTTCCACGAGCCGATCAGCACGAGAATGCCCAGTGCCGCCAGCGCGGGTTTGGCAATGGGGAGGGCCACCCGCCAGTAGATGCCGAATTCACCGCAGCCGTCTATGCGCGCCGCGGCGATCAGCTCGTCATGAACGTTTGCTGCGATGTACTGCCGCATCCAGAAAATGCCGAAGGCGTTGGCCGCGCCGGGGAGGATCATCGCCCAGTATGTGTTCACGAGATGCAGCCGCGTGAGCACGATGAAGACCGGGATGAGGGTGACCGCCGCGGGGATCATCATCGTGCCCAGCACGAATGCAAAAAGTGGGTCTCGCCCGGGCGCGCCGGGAAATTTCGCGAATGCATATCCGCCCAGGGAGCATAGAAACAGCGCCAGAAGCGTGTGGCCGCCCGCGATGATGCACGAGTTGACGAAAGCCCGGGCGATGGGCGTGGTCCGGAAAACGTCCGCGAAATTCTGCACGACCACCGGGTTCGGGAAAAATTGCGGAGGCAGCACGAAGATGTGCGCCCGGGTCTTGAACGCCGAGATGAGAAGCCAGTAGAAAGGGAACACGAAGAGCGCCGTGACCAGTAGCATCGCCGCATAGACGAGCCCCTGTTTCAGCAGCTTCCAGTGCATCGCGTTAATCCACCACAGGTTTGCGCCACTTCAACACCGCCAGGGACACCACAAAAACTGCAATCGCTACCGTGTAGGCCGCGCTGGACGCGAAACCGAAACGGAAATCCATGAAGGCAAGATTGAACAGGTAGAGCCCGAAATTGGTTGATGACGTCCCCGGACCGCCCTGCGTCAGGACGAATACCTCGTCGAACATGTAGACCGTGCCGATGAGCGACATGATCCCGCAGAAGACCAGCGTGGGGCGCATCAGCGGCAGGGTGATATGGCGCATGCGCTGCCACCGGGTCGCTCCGTCGATGATCGCCGCTTCGTAGTACTCACCGGAAATGCCCTGCAGCCCGGCGAGCATCAGGATCATGTTGTAGCCGGTCCAGCGCCATACGAGGAGGATCGATACCGAGAGTTTCGACCAGGCTTCGCTTTCGAGCCAGGGGATCGGATCCACCGGGCCGCCGGGGAGCAAGCGGGTTACCCCGCGCAACAGGTAATTGAACAGGCCCGATTCAGCGCTGTACAGCAGGCTGAAGACGATCGCGACCACTACCATCGGCGTGATGCACGGCATGAACACACCGGCGCGGAATATTCCCCGCAAACGAAGCTGCTTCGAGTTGAGAATGCTCGCGAAAAGAAATGCCAGCACAAACATGGGCGGCACGTAGATCAGCCCGATGACCAGCGTGTTCCACAGGGCCGTGTAGAACATTTCGTCAGAAAACAGCGTAATGAAATTCTCGATCCCGACGGATACCGGCGCCGTGAGCCCGTCCCATTTCACGAAGCTCAAATACAGCGAAAACAGGAGGGGATAGAGGCCAAACACCGCAAAAAGAAAGAAGAACGGCGAGATGAACAGGTAAAAATGGCGGAAACGCCAGAGCGAGCCCCAGAACCTCCCCCGGCTATCCGCTGCCCCCGCCATGTCATCCGATCTCCACGGGTTCATGGCCAGGAGCATACTCACGGCCCAGCCGGCGTTTGAGTTTCACGGCCATCTGCGACAGAAACAGGTCGTGGTCGAGCTTGTTTGTCTCCCACGCGCTCAACGCTTGCGTGAGGTATCGCATGGCTTCGTTCCAGTCTTTCGTGCGCGTGAGCGTCGGGATCAGCTCAATGTCCTGAGCGAACAGGCGCCGCACTTTCTGCCCTCCGTAGAACGGATCAGGTTCGTCAAAGAGGGGATCGTCAAAGGTGGTCATCAGGCACGGAAACAGGTCAAAATTGCGGTACTGCGCGAGCTGGGCTTCCTTCGTGCACAGGACGTATTCCACGTATTTCCACGCCGCCTCCTTCTTCTGGCACTGATTGGGAATCACCAGCACCGATCCGCCCAGGTTGCTGGTGCGCAGGCCGCCGGGCACGACGGCCGGCAGCCGGAACACGCCCCAGTTCCCCGCGGTTGGCGCAGCGTAATCTTTGATCGAGCCGCCCAGCCAGACTGCCAGGGGGTAGGTGGCAATCGTGTCATTCTGAAACGAGGCATAATATTCCGGACCGGCCGTGTTAATCGGCATCGCGATGCCCGCTTCGAGAATCGCCCGCAAAACCTCCAGCGCGGCCACGTTCTCCGCGGAACGGATGATGATCCGCCCTTCCCGGTCGAAAATACCGCCATTCGTCTGCTGCATCAGGATTTCGAAAAACGGGAACAGCCCCGATACCGAGAGGGCCAGCATACGGGTTTGTCCACCCGAGGCTTTTATCATCTGCTTGCCGGCGGCGACATAATCGGCCCAGGTTTCGATGGATTCCGGGTCGATGCCGTGCCGTGCAAACAGATCGCGCTTGTAAAACACCGCGCAGGGCCCCATGTCCCACGGAATGGCATAGACGCGGCCTTCGTGCAGACAGTTTTCCCAGAAAGAGGGCGAAAATTGGCTTGCATACGGCGCCGCCATGTCCGTCAGGTCCATGAGCGCCCCGCTGGGGGCGAATTGAGGCGCGTCGACCAGTTGCAGCTGGGAGATATCCGGTGCGCCCACCCCCGCGATCAACGACAGCAAAAAACGGGACTGCATCTGGGCGCCGGTCATGTCGATGCGGATCTCGAGCCCGGGATGCCGCCGCTCAAATTCGGGCGCGAGAGCCATCAGGCTGCCTGCGGCGATGTTCCAGCTCCAGATCTCAACGGCCGCGCGCTGGCCGGCCGGTGCCGGGGAAACCGCGCCCTGAAGGCAGTCACTCGCCGCCAGCGACAGGAAAAGCAGCGCAATGGGGACACGATACCTGATGCCACGCGCCCGCTTGGCTGGAAGCTCGTGTCCCCTCTCGCGCTCAGTTTTCACTCAGTGCAGGGTCTCCGAATCAGGGTTTCCCGGCGAGTAGCGCTTTGCGCGCTGCGTCCGGAAAATCGGTAAACATGCCGTCAATATCATACTCGAAATAGAAATGCCGCACTTCGGCTTCAAACGACGGATATTGCGACGCGACGGCATCAGTGGCGAATGTGTAGGGATGCACCACCAACCCGGCGGCATGGGCGAGCGCAACGATTTCCGGGCGCTTTTCGATCTGGCCGCGGGACGGCCCGATCCCCTGGGCATACGTCGCGACCTGCTTCAACCCTTCCGCCTGCAGCTCAGGCTGATCTGCATCCCCTCCGGTGAGCAGGATCTGCGGCAGCTGCGAGCCGAATTCGGTACGCATGAGCTGCAGCGATGGCGCTTCGAAGCATTGCACGTAGATGCGCGCATCCGGGCCGGTGTAACCGTAGCGCGTCACCAGTTCCATGAACGCCGCCTCCAGGGGCAATCCCTGCTCCCGGTGCCAGGCCGGCCGCTTCAGCTCGGGGTAGATACCCACATTGCGCCCGGTCGACGCATTGAGCGCCTGAATGAGCTCAATGGCTTCGACGAACGTGGCCACGCGGAATCCCTCCAGCCGAGGTGCGAAGCGCCGGGTGTCTCTGGATTCGGCGCGCAACTGGCGGATCTCCGCCAGGGTAAAATCCGCTGCGTAATACTTGCCGTTCTCGCGCTTTCGATCCGGGAACACCTCCGCCACGTTGGTGACGCCTCCCAGGTCGGTGTCGTGCAGGCAAATGAAATGGGCGTCTTTCGTGAGCACCAGGTCCTGCTCGATATAATCTGCCCCCTGCGCATACGCCATGGCGTAGGCGGCGAGGGTATGTTCGGGCAGGTAGCCACTGGCGCCGCGGTGGGCGATCACGATTTTATCCGATTGCCGGCCGGCCTCTCCCTGCAGCGGCGCGCCAGTATCCGCCGAAAACGCTGCGTGCGTTCCCAGGACCATGATGCAGAGCGCTGCCAGGAGCGCCACCGTGTTTACATGCCGTTTCTCGAATCCTCGTCCTCTCATCATACTCTCCTTGTTGAACTGCAAACTTGTCTTGGCAATACTACGGCGAATGGCATCGTTTGGGCAATTCCCGCAACGCACAGCCTGCAATTTCCGGATGGAGGCGCATATGCACAGCACGAAAATGGCGCCATGTATCCTGGCGGCATGCCTGACCCTGTTCTTCCACTACACAGCTGCAGCAGCGGCGCTTCCCGAGGGTACGGCCCTTGTCGAGGCGCTCGGTTCCGAGGCGGCGCTCGACCACATCGAAGCCAAAGAAGCATCCTGCCGGCTGGGTACCGCGTCCGATGCTTCGGACGCCATGCTTGAGCTGGCCTTCGAAGCTTCGACGCGCCCGCGCATCGCGTTGCGGGGACCGGACGGAGGCTGGGACTGGGCGTCCGTGGCGGGCCTTGCGGTCCGGGTCACCAACCCGGGAGATTCGGCGCTGACGCTGGAGATCACGGCCTTCGGAGAGACTGCTGACGGCCATTCGCGCACCATGGACGGCAAAGCCACTTTTGAAGCCGGCCAAACCGGCTGGCTCCGCGTGTATTTCAGCAACAACGGCCGCGGTCCGTATTGGGGCATGCACGGCATCCCGGTGATTGGCCCGGTTTCACGCACGATGCCCGGCACAGCGAGCGAGGCCCGGCTGACGACGGCATCCAGCATCACCGTGGCCGTGCGGGAGCCTGAGGCGGCCGGGCGGCTGCTTCTGGGCGACCTGATCACCTTCCAGGAGGACAGTCCCGTCGCGCAGCTTGTGCCTATGCCGTTTGTGGATAAATTCGGGCAATTTATTCATGAGGACTGGCCGGGCAAGATACATTCCGAGGCGGAGCTGCGGGCGCAGCTTGACCGGGAACACGCCGAGCTGGAGGCGGCGCCGGCACTGTCCGGCCAGGACGCGCTGGGCGGCTGGGCCGACGGGCCGCAGCTGGCCGCCACCGGCTGGTTCCGCACCGAAAAACTCGACGGCAAGTGGTGGCTGGTCACGCCCGAGGGGCGCCTGTTTCTCTCCTGGGGCGTGAATTGCCTCTATCCGGGCGACGCCACCTTTGTGACGGGCCGGGAGGCCTGGTTCGAATGGCTTCCTGAAAAAGACGGCCCCTTCGCGGAATTCATGCAAAGCAGCCAGGGCGCCATGATGCTGGCCGACGCCATCGGCAACGAAGGCCGGACGCTGCGCTTCTATTCCATGAATCTGAAGCGCAAATTTGGCGAGACCTGGGAACAGGAATTCCGCGCGCTCGCCCTGAAACGGCTCCGGGCCTGGGGGTTCAACACCGTCGCAAACTGGTCCCTGCGGGAGGTCCTCGAAGAGAGTACTCTGCCCTTTACCGTGAACACAGGCTCGCACGGCGGCCGCATGCTCGAGGCAAGCTCCGGGTACTGGGGCAAAATGATGGACGTGTTCGATCCAGCATTCCCGGTGCGCGTGGATGACAACATCCGCCGCGCCGCCGCACCCTATGCCGCCAATCCGCTGGTGGTGGGATACTTCGTGGACAATGAGATGTCCTGGGTGTCCATCGCCGCCTCGACCCTGAGCTGTCCGCCCGACCAGCCCGCGCGGGTCGTCTTCATTGACCGGCTGAAAGCGCAATATGAGACGCTCGACGCTCTCAATGCCGCCTGGGGTACCGACGCCGAGTCGTGGGAAGCCCTGCGCCTGCCCGGCCGGCAGACGGAGGCGGGCAAGGCTGATGCCGAGGCCTTCGAATATGCCTTCGCGCACCACTATTTCTCGACCATTGCCGGGGCCATCCGCAAATATGCGCCGAATCAGCTTTACCTGGGCTGCCGTTTCACCCCGTTCTACTGCCCGAAACCCGTCCTGCAGGCCTGCGCCGACGTGGTCGATGTCGTCAGTATCAACTTCTATCTCCCGTCGGTGCCGCCCGCCGTGATGAGCGGCATCGATAAACCGGTGGTGATCGGAGAATTCCATTTTGGCGCGCTCGATCGGGGCATGTTTCATACCGGCCTCTGTGCCGCGGCCAGCCAGGATGAGCGCGGCGAACTCTACGCCCAATACGTCAAAAGCGTCGCTGAACACCCGAACTTTGTCGGATGCCATTGGTTTCAGTACGTCGACCAGCCTTTGACCGGGCGCAATATGGACGGCGAGAACTACAACATCGGCCTCGTGAGCGGGGTCGACGTGCCCTACGAGCCGTTCCTCAGCTATGTCCGGGAGGCCCACCGCGCCATGTACGCCCACAGGCAGGCGCATTGATCTTTGCGGAAGCCCGAATTTCCGCCGGGCTCGGCCCGGTCAGCGACGGTCAGCCTGCGTTACATGATTGCATCGCACCTTCGCGGAGGTTATCATAAATTGGCTTATCCGCCAGGGTGTGGGGGAGCGGGGAATCCGCCTGCCGGGGAAGACGTAGTTCCGTGGCGTTCTCCGCACAGCATCCGAGACAATCGCGCGGCGCAGCCCGCGCAGCCAGGAAAGGTGAGATCATGCAGCCACTCGAATCCTTGTTCGATCTCGTTGCCAAACAGAATGCGTCGGACCTGCTGATCAGCGCGGGGGCGCCCCCCATGCTGCGCGTCAACGGCCGCCTGTACCGGACGCGAAACGATGCCCTCACGGCCGAGGACTGCAAGAAACTCATTTACACGGCCCTCACCGCTGACCAGCGTAAGAAATTCGAGGAGGACAAGGAACTCGACTTTTCCCTGGCCGTCGGCCGGAAACACCGGTTCCGCGTCAACGTCTACTACCAGAAGCAGTCCGTCACCGGCGCATTTCGGCCTATTCCGGAGAAGATCCCGTCCCTGGATAAGCTCGGGCTGCCCGAGATCGTGGAATCTCTTGCGGAGCGGAAACAGGGCCTTATCCTGGTCACCGGGCCCACCGGCCACGGCAAAACCACGACGCAGGCGTCCATGATCGACTTGATCAACAAAAACCGCGAATGCCACATCATCACCGTCGAGGATCCGATAGAATTTGTGCATCAGCACAAGAAAAGCATTGTCGATCAGCGCGAAGTGGGCAGCGACACCCACGGGTTCAATGAGGCCCTCAAGTACGTGCTCCGGCAGGACCCCGACGTGATCCTCATCGGCGAGATGCGCGATCTGGAGACCATCCAGGCGGCCCTGCGCGCCGCCGAGACCGGCCACCTCGTTATGGCGACGCTCCATACCAATGACGCCATACAGACGGTCGACCGCGTGATCGACGTGTTTCCCGCCGCACAGCAGCAGCAGATCCGGTTTATGCTGTCCATGACCCTGCTCGCGGTTATTTCCCAGCGGCTCATCCCGCGGGCGGATTCCGAAGGCCGGATCCTGGCGTCGGAGATCCTCCTGAACACCACCGCGGTGGCCAACCTGATACGCGAAGGCAAAACGCATCAGGTGTACAGCATCATGGAGACCAATTATAAAGAGGGAATGAGCACCATGGACCGGTCGGTCAAGGCGCTGTACATGGAAGGCATCATTTCGTATGAAGACGCCTGTGCGCATGTCCAGAACGCGAAGACCATCATGGATGTAAGTTCTTGATTTGCTGTGATTTATACGTGGCAGACGGCTGTTTGTGCCGTGGCATGGTTTGTAGCCGGCAGGGAATCTGTGTATAATCGCCCTGATGGCTGGAAAGCCAGATGGAACCTTTTTGAGAAACTGAGCATAAAATACGATGTCTGAGCACGACCGCAACAAAGGAAGCAGCGCCGCCATGACCGAGGCCGTTCACAAGACCCCGCAAGCCCGAGCGCCGCTGGGACTGAGGGTCATTGAACGGGAAGGTCTTCCCTTTCCGGAACGGTCCGATGAGGACCTCATGCTCTCGCACGGCGAAGGTTCCGATGAAGCCTTTGCCGAACTGTTGAGGCGGCATCAGCGTGGCGTGATGAATTACATCTTCCGCATGGTGCAAAACCGGCATATTGCGGAAGAGCTGACGCAGGAAGTCTTTCTGGCGCTCGTCAAAAACGCCGAGCGCTACCAGCCCACAGCCAAATTCACCACGTATCTGTACACCATCGCCTCAAATATCGTTTCGAAAGAATGGCTGCGCCGGAAACGACGCCCGAAATTCTTCAGCATGTCCTCGCTGTTCAACCGCAGCAAGGACGAAGAATTCAATGCCATTGAGCATTTTGAGGATGAAAACGCCGACGTACTTACGTCATTCCAGCGCGGCGAGGTCTCGGAAGCCGTCAACGAGGCGCTGCGGCATCTGCCCGAACACCAGCGCGAGGTGTTTGTGCTGCGGCGTTTCCAGGATCTCTCGTACGAAGAAATTTCCGAGGTGACCGGGGTGCCCGTTGGCACCGCCAAGTCCCGCGTGGTGCGCGCGGAACATGCCTTGAGACCGTTTTTGTCCAAGTTCAGGGAATATCTCTGAGTCGACCGGGTAGTGATTGGGTAGGCAACATGTTTGGGCATCCAACACGCTACGAATTGACCGAGTATGCGGAGGCACTGGTAGACGGCAAGCCAGTGTCCGCCCGGATCGGTAAACACCTGACCTCCTGCGCAGCGTGCAAAGCGCAGGTGAATCTGCTGCGTGAATCTTTCTCGTTTCTGGCCGATGCCCCCATGCTGGACTGCACGCCCGGGTCCGCCGAACAGATTCTGGCCACGGCCCGGCTGCTGCGAAAGGCCGAGCGGCGGAATGGCCGGTTTTTCCGCAAAGCGTTTGGCGTGGCCCGGGGCCTGGCCTGCGCAGCAGGCGTGGTGCTGGTGGCTGCCTGGGTATTTGCCGCTGCTATCGGCGAATCCACCCAGGTCGAACTCAGCACCCGGAGGCCTGCCGTGAGCCGCCTGACGGCAACGCCTGCCGCCCCCTCGCTGGAGGAGCTGCAGCGCAAGACCTCGGAAATCCAGAGTCTGGCCTCGGCGGTCAATGCGCAATCCGATACCCCGGCCAGCCTGTGGGAACGCCAGCACCGCCACATGGTTCTGGCGCTGCACGCCGACCGGAACGCTGCCCTGGCCGCCCTCAAACGCAATCCCGGTTGTCTCCGGGCAAGCCGTCTTGTGACCGCGAACCTGGAACGCGAGGCACAAACGTTGAGGACGCTTTACGTGGAACAGGGCCGTTGAACGGCCACCTATGATGTTCAGCTCCCGCGCGACAAAGGCCAAGATGCTCTTCTTGGCCCTTTTTCTTGTGTCCGGCCTGGCCCCGGCCGGGGAAGACCACCTTGTCAACCGGGTGGGCGACATTTTTGAGTCGATCGCCGGATCGCTTCAACAGATGGGGAAGCGAAGCGAGGAGATCGTCAAGCCGCCGTTCGGTCCCTGGCGCGACTTCAATACCGGTCCCATGCCGGGTTCGGCCTCGTATCCTTTTGAAGAGCTGTTCCCGGTGCGCTCGCCAGCCACGATCATCATCGACAACGAATTCGGCGAAATTCGCATCAACTCCTGGGCGGAGCAGGTGGTGCAGGTCAACGCCGAGATCTCGGTCGGCGCCGAGACTTCCGAGCTGGCGCACCAGATCGGCCGTTCGATCGACATCAACGTAACCCCGCGCGGCGACGGCATCAGCATCCGCACTCTGCTCCCTGACACCCGCGAGATGGGCCGGACCCGCATCGAAGTCAACTATGTGCTGACCATCCCCCGCGACGCGAACATCGTCTGCCGGAACCATTTCGGAGATACCCTGCTGCAGAACATCGGCGGCAGCGCCGCCATTGACTCCGCCTACGGCGTGATCGAACTGCGCAACATCGACGGCGAAGTCAATGTGCGGGCCCGCGGCGAAGCCCTGCAGGCCCAGGGACTGGCCAAGGGCGGCACCTTTGAGCTGCTGGGGTGTCAGGCCGAGTTTACTAACATCTCGGGCAATCTGCGCGCCACCAACTTCATGGGCTCCGTGGTTCTCCGCAGTCTGGGAACGGAGGCAACGGTCGATATCACCAACGCCAACGGTCCGATCCACATGTATGTCTCCGAATTTGACGTTCCCGACCTCCAGTGCGAGGTGCTGTTCGGAGAGCTGCGCTCTCACATCCCCATGGAACAGAATGTCGTGGGCGATCTGGTTTATGGCCGCAACCAGAATCTCGAATCGAAACGGCGCGTGGCCCTGCGCACCTCGTTCGATGAGATCCTCATTGTGCAGGAAGGCCGCTCGGAATTCGCCAATCCCGCCCCTGACGACGCCAAACTGTTCGAAAGCGTCGTTGAAAAGGCCGCCGCATGCGAACCCGGCGTGGAACTCGTCATTGACGCTGTTGCGGGGACAATTCGCGTGGAAGCCGCGGATGGCTCCGAGGTGCAGGTCATGGCGCGCAAACACGTGCTTCTCCAGACCACGGAAAACGCCCCCGCTGCCCTCGAAGCCCTTGGGGTCACGGTCGAAAGGCTCGAGAATCGCATCCAGGTGCAGACGACCGCCCGGGACGGTCTGACCGCCCTCGGCTGCTCCTATTACCGTGTCGATTTGCTGGTGCGTGCACCGCGCACCGCGCTCCTGACCCTGCGCGCCCAAAATGGCGACTCGATCGTGCGCGAGTTTGAAGGCCCCGTGAACATCGTCCAGACCCAGGGGCGCGCCGTCGCGGAAAAATGCCTGGGCCCGGTCGAGATCACCAACCAGAGCGGGGACGTTCAGGTCCTGGATTGCGCGGGAACCGCCACCGCCACCGCTACCAAAGGCACCATCACCACCCGCTCTATTGGGGGTGCACAGCAGATCACCTGCACGGAAGGCAAGACCGTGGCCGATGCGCCGCTTGGCCCGGTGACCATTCGCCAGCACGGCGGCGACGTGCGCATCATCGCCCTGGGCGAAGGCATCCTGGGGAATTACGACGTGTCGACCGAGCGGGGCGATATCAGCATCGTGGTGGCTCAGGGCTCCGACGCTTCGTTTTACGTCGAGACCACCGGGGGCGAAGTCCATTGCGGCGCGTTACCGCTCCAGGGCAGCATCGAGGGGAATGTCCGCAAGTTTTCGGGACGCCTCAACCAGGGTCAGCACACCGTGGCGCTGCGCACGACCGAAGGCAACGTCATCATCGACTGATGCGCCGCCTCAAGGCGTCCCGGTGCCGGCTCTCTTGGTTTCGAAACAGCGCCGGGGATAGTCCGTATAAAACCGGTAGACCCCCATGTCCCGCAGTTTGCGCATGCGTTCCGCATCATTGACGGTCCACGCGCCGGGTTCAAAACCCGCATCTGCGATGGCTTTCACCACGGCCTCCGTTATCGCCTCGTGATAAACCACAATGGCTTCAAATTTCCACTCCCGGGCGGTAGCCAGGCCGCGCTCCAGATCAAAGCCGGATGACCAGTCCCAGAACACCGGCAACGACGGTTCCAGTTCTTTTACGCGCCGCATCTTATTGAGGTCGCCGTCGTTGAAGCCCACCCAGGCCTCCGCTTTCATTTGCTTCACCAGCGCGATCGCGTCGTCAACGATGTGTTGCTTGGGCTGAATGCTGACCCGGGTATGGCGTTGGGCCATCACGCGCGCCAGCACCTCCTCGAGCAGCGGTGCGCGCTGGGGCGGGCAGGCCTCAACGGAAAGGCCGTGTTTCGTCCGAAACGCGTGGGCCACGTCCACCTGGGCCAGCTCCTCATACGTCGCCTCGGCTATGTGCACTGTACGGTCGCCGACCCGCCCGGTGTCCGCATCGTGGAGCACCGCGAGTTTCCCATCCTTCGTGCGGTAGATGTCCAGTTCAATCCAGTCCGCGCCCAAAGCGAGGGCGCTCTCGAAGGCCGGCATCGTGTTTTCGGGATACTCGCCTGAATTGCCCCGGTGGGCCGTCACGCCGTTAAGCAAAAAACCTTCCCCAACGGGCGGGGCGCTGAAAAATGCCGCGCCCGCCATCGCCACTACGAGCCAGCTCATGCGTTACTCCTGGTCAGCCGCCGCGCGCTTTTTCGGGCTTGCCAGGAGATATTCGCGCAACACAACTGCATTGTTGTGTTTTTCATCTTTCGCGGAGAATACAAGGGTCAGGCGCCCCGAACGCGCCTTTTCGAGCAGCGGTGCGACTTCGTCGCGGTTCGCGTTCAATTCCTTCCAGTAGCGTTTCCTGAATTCTTCCCATTTTTCGGGATCATGGCCGAACCATTGCCGAAGCGGGGTAGTGGGAGCGACATTTTTGTGCCATTCATCCACGTGAGCGGCTTCTTTTGAAACTCCCCGCGGCCAGACGCGATCCACCAGTATCCGACAGCCGTCGTCTTTGCCCGGCGCCTCATACACCCGGCGAACGTTAATATCCACGGCACGCCTCCTTCCATGTGCCTGGCCCCAATCACTCCGGTAATGCGTCCTGCCATGCCTGGGGGATCGTCGCCACACACACGTCCGGCGATCCCAGCAAATGCGACGTGAACACCACTTGCCTGCCGGCGCGGTCCCATCCCACGTGCGGATGTTCACCCGAGCCGTAGGTCCGGTGTCTGGCAGTCAATAGTCTGGGCCGGCTTGTTTTGCCCTCAAACACCATGATATCGCCATGCCAATTGTCAGCAGCCACCCAGCGGCCGTCCTCACTTCCCGAGGCATGCCACCAGTTGCGTTTCGCAATCTCTGCATCGCCGCCATCCGGCCACCACGCGCCCTCTCCGATGATGCGGACTTCGCCCGTGTGGATATCCAGCACCTTCACATGGGAATCTTCGCCCGGTTTCGGGTGGATGCCGCCGCAAAACAGCAGCTGATCCTTCACCCACCACGATTCGTGGGTGACCAGCTCGTTCTCCCAGGCCTGATACGGGTTTCTGGGCTCGCCGTCGCGGGTGTCGATCAGCATCAACCGCTGCGGATATCCCGCGTAGCTGAGCAGAGTCGGAACGGTCCGGCTCCATTGAACGTGAAAGTGGTATGTGTCGGGATCGTCGAAGCGATGCAGTTCGTGTATGGCCCCATTCGCCACATCGATTGTCAGGATGGCGGGCTTGTCGCCTGTGTCCGCTCCGCGCACTCCGACGCTCAATCGCGCGCCGTCGCAGCTCTCATTCAGCGCGGTATTGGCCTTCACCGACGGTAGCATGCAAATCAGGCGCTCCGTGACCGCCACTTCCGACGCCTGCTCCGACGGGTTGGCGGACGGCGTGATGGCCACGGTTATTTCCAGTACCCGATTGCCCCGCATGGCATAAAACCGGGGGCCGGTCAATGCGGCGGTGGCGCCGCTCAAAGCGCCGTCCGCGGTGGTGAAGGTTACCAGCTCGCCCGTTTCGGCCAGGTACCCCATCAGGCCGCCCGGATCACGGTCTGAATAAAACAGAATCAGCGCCCCGTCCGACAGCCACGAGCGATCATGGAAGTACAGGTTGGTGTCCGTGCTCGCTCCTGTAGTCAGAAACCTAAGCTCGGCGCCTGTCTGCGCATCCACGACGACCCGGCTCTCGCGGGGGAACACAGTCACGTTATAGGCCGTCTCGGCCACAGATGCTGCCGCGGCCAATACCACGAGCCCGCAGCCTGTCAATATACTTCTCATCAGGACGTTTCCTTTCTTCCGCGCGTTTGACGCGAGCGATAATACGTAAAAACGTCCTCCGATTCCTAATTAACACGCGCCTCGCCTTCGGTGTTTCCGCAAGGGTCAAATTCAAGACAGGCGCAGGAGTTGGGCCCTGTCGGCTTTCCGCCGGTTTTTTGCAGCGCCAAACGGGGGCCCGACGCAAAATACCCGCTGAAACAATCATATTTATCCGATAATGCGGGTCTTTTGCGATCCAGGGCCCCTCTCATGCTATAGTGCCCTTTCGCGGCGGCCTGTCCGAGGCCGATCGTTATCCGAGGATCGTGAAGTGAATAAGGGTTTTGTGTTTTGGGTGGGGTTCGGGCTGGTGGCGGCCGTGTCGCTGCTGCTCATTGCGAAGGCCCGCTGGGATGCCGACTATTTCCGGGGATATGACCCCGCGCTTCCATTGGACGCGCGGGAAGAACTCCCTGAATCGGCTATGGAGTACCAGCGCACGGAATTCTCGTTTGCGGGGATTGCCGGCGAAGATCGGGTGCCCGCAGTGCTGGTAACGCCCCGGTCGTGGGGCGGGCCATACCCCTGCGTCATCTTCCTGCACGGCATTGGCCAGAAAAAGGAATTTATCGATGAGATCGCCCCGCAATTCATCCGGGGCGGGTTCGCGATAGTGACGTTTGACCAGTACACGCGCGGGGAACGGCATCTTCCGGAGGATGCCAGTAAGCTCGACGAGGCCCTGGCCTTACGGCGCCGCGGCGCACTGACGGTCCTCGAAACCCGCCGGCTGGTGGATTATCTCGAGACTCGCGAAGACATCGCCGCGCACCGGCTCTATCTGGTCGGCGCAAGTTTCGGCGCGATCACGGGGTCCACGGCCGTCGCATTCGAACCTCGACTGAAAGCCGGCGTCCTGGTATACGGCGGCGGCAACCTGCGCCTGCTGCTCGACAGCCCGCAGACACGCGAATTTCTGGGCGTCCTGGCGCAACCGGCCGTGTGTCTGGGAGCCTGCTTTTTTGGACCGGCCGACCCGATTCGCTATGTGGCCCAGACATCCCCGCGGCCGTTGTTGTTTCAAAATGGCACACGCGACACACTGGTTCCCGCTGCGAGCGGCGAGGCTCTCTTCCAGGCCGCTCGAGACCCCCGGGAGATCATCTGGTACGACAGCGACCACATCGGTTTGGACGAGGCGCACGTTGGCGTGGTCCTGCAGGACGCCATCGAATGGCTTCGCAAGCAGGACCTGCAGGTCAGAAAAGGCGTCGAAGGGGTATCCCATGCGACGTGAAATTCGGGCCGGCGCGGGGGCTTGCCGCCAGTCCCGGAAAATGGCGGGCGGCCACATGGAAGAGCAAGCCTCATTCCCATGAGGCCATTTGACTTAGATTTTCAGGCTGTGGCATAGTATGCGCTTGACTATCAGGTGAGATGTCTGAAGGACATGCCCCAGGGCTGGGCGGTAGCCCCGCGGGGCTGCGCGTGCACAGTATCATCTGGAAACCAACCTTCCAGCAGCGCGCCCATCTGCATACACGAAAGTCTTTGGCCGGTACCGGTATCGGTCATGGCCGGAAGTGAAGATCTGGGGACGGCCCCATGCAGCCGGATTATCGCGAGTTTCGCAACGAGTGAAATGAAACGAAAGGAAGACACCCATGGCGATTAAGGTAGGCATCAACGGATTCGGGCGGATCGGCCGCAATGTGTTCAAGCTCCTCATGGACGATAAAGCGTTCGAGGTCGTGGCGATCAACGATTTGACCGACGCGAAGACCCTGGCCCATTTGCTCAAGTACGACTCCGTCAACGGCGTATATTCCCGGGAAGTGAAGAGTACGGACAATTCCATCATTGTCGACGGGCAGGAAGTCAAAGTCACGGCGATCAAAAATCCGGCCGAGCTGCCCTGGAAAGCCAATGGCGTGTCGCTGGTGCTGGAATCTACCGGCGTATTCCGCAAGAAAGAGCAGTGCCTCCTGCATGTGGAAGCAGGCGCCAAGAAGGTGCTGCTGACCGTGCCCCCGAAGGATGCGATCGACGCGATCATCGTGATGGGCGTCAATGAAAAGACGCTGAAAGCCAGCGACGCCGTGGTGTCGAATGCGAGCTGCACAACGAACTGTCTGGCGCCGGTTGCCAAAGTGCTGCATGAGCGGTTCGGCATCAAGCGCGGCCTCATGACTACCGTCCACGCCTACACCAACGACCAGCGCGTGCTCGACATGCCGCACAGCGACCTGCGCCGCGCCCGCGCTGCCGCAGAGTCGATCATCCCGACGACGACCGGCGCCGCCCGCGCGGTGGGCAAAGTCCTGCCGGACCTGAACGGCAAGCTGGACGGCATGGCCATGCGCGTCCCCGTGAAGGACGGCTCGGTAGTAGACCTGGTGGTCGAGCTCGAGAAGAGCGCCACGGCTGCGGATATCAACGCCGCCATGAAAGCCGCCGCGGAAGGCGAGCTCAAGGGCATCCTGCAGTACTGCGAGGACCCGATCGTGTCGGTCGATGTCATCGGCAATTCGTATTCCAGCGTCTTCGACTCGCTCTGCACGTCGGTTCTGGGCGACAATTTCGTGAAGGTCGTTTCCTGGTACGACAATGAGTGGGGTTACTCCTGCCGTTGCGTCGACCTCCTGAAACTGATGGCATAACAACGAAGCAACATCACGGGCCCGCGTGTCCGGTGCGCGGGCCCGTCGCACCAATTTCGTGGAGTGTGACCATGGCCAAGCTGATGATTGAAAATCTCGACGTGAAAGACAAGCGCGTCCTCATGCGTGTGGATTTCAACGTGCCCCTGAATGACGACGGCACCGTGCGCGACGACACGCGCATCCGCGCGGCGCTCAAGAGCATCCAGTATGTCCGCGACCACGGCGGGATGCTGATTCTTATGTCGCACCTCGGGCGGCCTAAAAACCCCGACAAAGCCGAATCGGAGGAAGAAAAGGCCAAGATCATCAAGGCCAATCAGAAACTGCGCATGAATTCCGTGGCCGACAGGCTCCGTGAGCTGGTCGGAGGCAACGTGACCAAGGTCGACGCCATCGTAGGCCCGGAAGTGACGCAGGCGGTGGGCGCCATGAAGCCGGGAGACATCATTCTGCTCGAGAACACCCGGTTTGAGCCCGGCGAGACGAAAAACGACGAGACGCTTTCAAAAAACCTGGCCGCACTGGGCGATGTCTACGTAAGCGACGCGTTCGGCACCGTCCACCGGGCACACGCCTCGACCGAAGGGGTGACCCGCTTCATCAGCCGGAGCGCGGCGGGTTATCTCGTGGCGAAAGAGATGGAATACTTCGCGAAAGTGCTTCAAAGCCCGGATCGGCCGCTCACGGCCGTGCTGGGCGGCGCGAAAGTCTCCGACAAAATCACGGTGATCGACAATCTCCTGAACCTGGTCGACACGCTGATCATCGGCGGCGGCATGGCCTACACGTTTATGAAAGCGCAAGGCTACGAAATCGGCGACTCGCTTCTGGATGAGGGCGGCCTCGACGTGGCCAGGCAGGCGATGCAGAAGGCAAAAGAGCGGGGCGTCGAGCTGCTGCTTCCCGTGGACACCGTCGTGGCCGATGCGTTCGACGCGAACGCGAACACGAAAGTGGCCGAACTTGGCCAGATCGAGCCCGGGTGGCAGGGATTGGATATCGGCCCCAGGACGCTCGAAAACTTCATGGCGGCCATCAAAAAATCGAAGACGGTCGTATGGAATGGCCCCGTTGGAGTGTTCGAGATGGAGCCGTTCGCAAAAGGCACCAGGGCGATCGCCGAATTGCTCGCGAACTCTCCCGGCATCACCAGCATTATCGGGGGTGGCGACACCGCCGCGGCCGTGACCCAGTACGGGCTGGCCGGAAAGATGTCGCACGTGTCCACAGGCGGCGGCGCTTCCCTTGAAATGCTCGAAGGGAAGGAATTGCCCGGCCTGGCGGCGCTGAGCGACGCGTAGAGGCAGCAAAATGAACGCGGCGGGCCGGGTGGCCCGTCTGCAGTGTTGAATACATTACCCGGTTCTCGGCCGCGCGCAACACCGGCGGCGGGCTTGGAAGCGGGCGAATCAAACAGAAAGGTGACAGGCCATGGCTATCGCAAAAGAACGCAAAACGCAGATTATCAACGACCACGCGAAACATGAGGGCGACACGGGCTCTCCGGAGGTGCAGATCGCGCTCCTCACCGAACGCATCAACCATTTGTCGGAGCATTTCCAGACCCATAAGAAAGATTTCTCCGGTCGCCGCGGCCTGCTCAAACTGGTGGGCCAGCGCCGTAACCTGCTCAATTACGTTCGTAACAGGGACGTCGAGCGGTACCGGGCGATTGTCAAGGCGCTTGGTTTGCGCAAGTAAGCGCGCCGCCGCGCCGCGGACTCAGTATTTACTCAAAAACGTACGAAGACAAACGAATCAATAGATGGACCTCTCGGAACGGGGTGAGAGACGTTCCCAGACCCAACGGAGTGCAGCAGTATGATTGAACGTCTCTCTGTAAACATCGGCGGCAAGGATCTCTGTTTTGAGACCGGCCGTATCGCGAGACAGGCGCACGGCTCAGTGCTGGTCACCCTGGGCGATACGATGGTGCTCTGCGCCGTATGCGTCTCGCCGGAAGCCCGCCCCGGCCAGGATTTCTTCCCCCTGACGGTCGACTACCGCGAGAAGAGTTCTGCCGCGGGAAAGATCCCCGGCAATTTCTTCCGCCGCGAAGCACGGCCCAGCGAGCGCGAAGTATTGGTGTGCCGGCTCACGGACCGGCCCATCCGCCCGCTCTTTCCCAAGGGCTTCACCAACGAGGTGCAGATCTGCTCGACCGTCTACTCGACCGACAACGAGCATAATCCCGATGTGCTGGCAATTAACGCCGCGTCGGCCGCGCTGCACATCTCGAAATTGCCGTTTGACGGGCCCATCGGCGCCGTTCGCATCGGCATGATCGACGACGAACTCGTGGTGAATCCGCTCATGACGAGCGAAATGGAGCTGAGCGCACTCGACCTCGTCATCGCCGGCACGAGCGAAGCCATCCTCATGGTGGAGGGCCTTGCGGACGAAGTGCCGGAAGAAACGCTCCTGGAAGCCCTTGATCTGGGCCACCAGGAAATCAAGAAGATCTGCGCGGCCATTGAGGAATTCCGCGCCCGCGCCGGCGTCGAGAAAATGCCGTTCGAGGCGCCATCCCTTGACCCGCAGGTCATCAGCGATGTCGAGCGCATCACCCGGGATTCCCTGAAAGACGCGCTCGCGGTCACCGGTAAACACGAACGCCAGGACGCGGTGGATGCCGTCGAAACCCGGTTGGAAGAGCAGCTCCTGTCCGAGTACGGCGAGGAGAAGTTTCAGGAAGTCGCGGGCGATATCCGCGAAGCGTTCGGCGATCTGGAACGGGCCCTGATGCGCCAGGCGGTCATTCAGACCAATACGCGGGTCGATGGCCGCGACCTGACCACGGTGCGCGACATCACGATCGAGGTGGGCGTGCTTCCGCGGGCCCACGGTTCGTGCCTGTTTACGCGGGGCGAGACGCAGGCCCTGGTTACGACCACGCTCGGGACGCGCAGCGATGAGCAGCGGCTTGATGAATTGACCGGCGAGGAATTTCGCCGGTTCATGCTGCACTACAACTTCCCGCCGTGGTCGGTGGGCGAAGTGCGCCGCATCATGGGTCCGGGCCGGCGCGAGATCGGCCACGGCAAACTGGCTGAACGCGCCCTCTCGGGCATCCTGCCCTTCATGTCGGAGGAAGACCCCGAAAACGCGTCGCCGGAAGACGATTTCCCGTATACCATCCGCGTGCTGTCGGACATCACCGAGAGCAACGGTTCGAGTTCCATGGCGACGGTCTGCGGCGGCACGTTGAGCCTGATGGACGCCGGCGTGCCTATCATTGCGCCGGTTGCCGGCGTGGCCATGGGCCTCATCAAAGAAGGCGACGAAGCACGCGTGCTGACCGATATCCTTGGCGTCGAGGACCATTTGGGCGACATGGATTTCAAGGTCTGCGGCACGGCGCAGGGCATTACGGCGTTCCAGATGGACGTCAAGATCAAGGGCATCAGCCGTGAGTTGATGAGTAAGGCCCTGGATCAGGCGCGCGAAGCTCGCCTTCACGTGCTCGACAAGATGCTGGAAACCCTGCCCGAACCGCGCCCGGATGTGTCTCCCTACGCACCGCGCATCTACACCATCAAGATCGACGTCGATAAGATCCGCGATGTGATTGGACCGGGCGGCAAAGTGGTGCGCGGCATCCAGATGCGCACCGGCGCGGAAATCAACATCGAAGACGACGGCACCATTCACGTGGCGTCGGTGGATAAGGACAGCGCGGATGAAGCGCTCGCGATGATCCGCAGCATTACGGCGGAACCCGAGGTGGGCGCGATCTACCCGGGCACGGTGAGCCGGGTGCTCAATTTCGGCGCGTTCGTCAGCTTCATGGGCGGCAAAGAAGGGCTCGTGCACATCTCGGAACTGGCGCCGGGCCGCGTGAACCGCGTCGAGGACGTCGTCAATATCGGCGATGAAATCAGCGTCAAGGTGGTCGAGATCGACCACATGGGCCGCCTCAACCTGTCCAAAGTGCAGGCCGATGCCGAGCTGGGCCACCTCAGCGAGGAAGACCTGGCTGAAATGGAACGCTCGCGCGGCCGGGAGCGGAATCACGGAGACCGCGACCGCGGCGGGCGTGATCGAGGCGGACGGGACCGCGACCGCGGCGGCTCCCGTGGACGCCCGCGCAGGTAATAACCTACCGGTGGCGCTTTCTCTCAGGGAAGCGCCACCGGATTCGCAGGATATCTATGGCTCGAGCATTTTCGTTCGCGGCAGAGACCAGTCCGCAGGTGCGGCAGCTTGCCAACGGAATCACACTGCTGACCGAACGCCTGCCGCATGTGCGCTCGGTATCGCTGGGTGTATGGATCACAACCGGTTCAGCGAATGAGCCGCCCCATCTCAACGGCATCTCGCATTTCCTGGAGCATCTGCTCTTCAAAGGCACCACGACGCGCACGGCCCGCCAATTGATGGAAGCCATTGAGGCTCACGGGGGCCACCTCAACGCCTATACCGCGCGCGAGTACACCTGCGTTTACGCAAAAACGCTGGACAGCTATCTCGACACGGCCGTCGAGATCCTCGGCGACCTCGTCTGCGATTCACAGCTCTACGATTTTGAAAAAGAGCGCAACGTCATTCTGGAAGAAATCGCATCCAATGACGACATTCCTGAGGAATTGATCCATGACCTGTTCATGAGCAACATCTTTCCCAGGCACTCTCTGGGCGCTCCCATCTCAGGCGAATTGAAATCGGTGGAACAACTCTCCCAGGACGACGTGCGCGCCTACTATGCCACATGGTACCGCCCGGGGAATATGGTGATCTCGGCGGCGGGCCATTTCGACGATGACGAAATACTGGACGCCATCGGGAAAGCCTTCGTTTCGCTGCCGGTGGGTGCCGCTATGGCCGTACCCGCTTACGAAGCGCCCACACTGGGCGCCGGCATCCGTGAATACCGGCGGAAGATTGCCCAAAGCCACTACTGCATCGGTTTTCCCGGCCCGGCCACGGACAGTCCCGACCGCTTCGTCTACGATGTCTTGTGCAACGCACTGGGGGGCGGGTCGACGTCGCGCCTGTTCGAGCGAATACGCGAGCAGGAAGGGCTGTCGTATGCGATCTATTCGTTCCAATCGGCGTATTACCGGGCGGGGCTGCTGGGAATCTATGCCGCAGTAGCGCCGGAAAACCTGAACCGCGCGCTTTCAGTGACCTTTGAAGAGCTTCGCGGCGTCCGCGACAACGGTCTGCCCGCCGTGGAGATCGAGCAAAATCGCGAACAGCTCAAGGGCAGCTTACTCATGGCCCTCGAAGATACGTTTCATCGCATGAGCCGCATGGCAAAATCGCACATTTACTATGGCCGCGTGGTGCCCGTGGAAGAAGTGATCGCTCAGGTTGATGCGGTTACAGCGGAGGCGGTCCAGGAGCTTGCCGATCGGATTCTACGGGCCTCAAAATGCATGGTAACGGTGCTGGGACCGAAAAACAGGTTGCATCTGCCGGAGATCCCCCTGTGAACCCTCCGCTGCGCGTACAAATCATCCGCGAACCCGGCACGGAGGACATCGCCCTGCCCCAGTACGAGACGGCCCACGCCGCAGGCATGGATCTGCGGGCTGCCGTGCCGGAACCCGTGCTCCTGCGGCCCGGCGAACGGGCCCTGGTGCCTGCGGGCCTGCGCATCGCCCTGCCGCCCGGATACGAAGCCCAGATTCGGCCCCGGAGCGGTCTGGCCATTCGACACGGACTGACGCTGCTGAATTCGCCGGGAACCATCGATGCGGATTACCGGGGCGAGATCTGCATCATCATCGCCAATCTCGGACAGGAACCGTTCACCATCGAGCGCGGCGATCGGATCGCGCAGATGATTATCGCTCCCGTCACCCGCGTCGAATGGGATGTAGTGAATGCGCTCGATACTACGTCCCGAGGCGACGGCGGGTTTGGCAGCACCGGCAGGCAGTGACGCGCGGGCGCGGCAAGTATTGGACCCATTCTATCGCGGTCAGGAGCATGATGATGCATACGTTTACGGTTATTGCGGGCGTTCTGGCGGCCAGCGCACCGGCCCAACCGGCACCGCCAGCCGACGTGCTTGTCGGCGTGAACTATTTCGCGGGCTGGTGGGAACCTCTCCCCAACAAATGGCATGACGCAACCGGCGAGGACTGGCGCCCGCGCTATCCCGAGCGCGTGCCCACGCTGGGCGAGTACAACACGCAAGAGACCATGGATCGCGAGATTATCGCGGCGGCGTCCCACGGCGTCGATTTCTTTGCCATCCTCTGGTACTACAACCCGCCCGGCACGGAGGCCGAGCCGAACGCGCGGTTCCTGGAACGCGGCGTGACGAATTTCATCGCCTCCCCCGAAAACCACCGCATGCGGTTCATGCTCGAATTCTGCAACCATCCTCCATTCGAAGTTGCGACGGACGAAGACTGGACGCGGTGCGTTGAGCTGTGGACCAGCTGGATCCAGCACCCGCAGTACCTGCGGATAGACGGCAAACCGGTGTTCAAAGTGCATGGATTCCATCATTTCTATACGCAGAACGGCCGGGATCCCGCCTTCTGCAAGAAACGCCTGGATCAGCTCCGCCAGTCCGTCCGCGACGCGGGCGCGGGGGAGATGCTCATCGGATGCGGAGTCGGCGAGCACGATGTCATTGCCGAAGGCCACCCGGCCGTCTCGCTCTTTGATTTCACCGCCGTATACATGGGGGTGCCGCCGCTGGAACAGCGCAGCGAAGATTATCCCTACAAAACATTGCTTGACCGTGCCCAGGTGTCCTGGAAAACTCACGGCGGCGACGCCATCCCCCACATGCCCTATCTGCCCGCGGGCTGGTCGCCCCGCCCCTGGCATGATCCCCGGCCCAGCTTCGCCTTTCCCACCCGCGGCGAATGGGACGGCGCGCTCAGTGACATCAAGGCAGCGCTCACCACGACATCGATCCTGGGCCTGCCCGGCCAGAAGGCCTTCACCATCTATGCCTGGAATGAGTTCGGCGAGGGCGGCATCGTCGCGCCCACTCAGGGTGAAGGGACCATGAAGCTCGAAGGCATCCAGGCCAACTTCCATCCCTGAGGCGCATCGCCTGCCGGCTTCATCATGTGACGCTTCTGTTGGCCCCATCTGCTCGCTCTCGCGGCGCGTTGTATCTGGTCTGCGATTATGGGATGCTTGCGGGGGATCAAAAAACAAGGAGTCGCGTCATGTTGTTTTCTGCCGTGTGTGTTGCTTCTGTCTTTGTGCTGACTGCAGCGGAACCCGAAGCTCTGTCGGATGCGCCATTTCCGGATCCGTTGCTGTTGGAAAATGGAACGCGCGTCAACACGCGGGAAGACTGGGAAGCGCGCCGTACGGAAATGCGCGATCTTCTGTTGCGCCACGAATACGGGAGCATCCCGACCGCGCCGGTTCCGATTGCGCACGCGGTAATTCTGACCGAAGAGCTGCAGAACGATGATGTGACGCTGTTTCGCGACGTTCGGCTGGCGGTGGGCTCTGAAAACCCGTTCCCCGTTCGGGTCGAAGTCTACCTGCCCGCGAAAGGCCCGGGCCCGTTTCCAACGATCCTCTGCGTGGGGCTGAAGTATCCGGAGGTGCAGGTGATCAACGGGCGCGGATATGCCTTCGTTTGCTACGAGAACGAGGATTTCGACTTCGATACCCAGGGCGGCGACAAGGTCGGGCCTGCGCAGGCCATGTTTCCGGACTGCGACTGGGGAAGCCTCGGCGCCTGGGCCTGGGGCGCTTCGCGTGTGCTCGACTATCTTCTGACCTTGCCCGAAGTGGATGCGCAACACGTTGTGGTCACCGGGCACTCGCGGAGGGGCAAGACGGCCCTGCTTGCGGGGGCGCTGGATGAACGGTTCGCCATCGTCGTGCCGAACGGCTCGGGCTGTGGCGGCGCGGCAGCCTACCGGCGTTACGGCCCCGAATGCGAAACCCTGGAAGCCATCACGCTTCCCTCACGGTTCGAAAGCTGGTTCCAAAAGGATTTCAGCCGGTTTGCGGGCAAAGAAGCCGAGCTGCCCTTCGACCAGCATTTTCTTCGGGCCCTGGTCGCTCCCCGCCCGGTCCTGTCGACCGATGCCTTCGGCGATCTGTGGGCCAATCCCATCGGGACAGCCGCGGCGTGGCGCGCTGCCCAGCCTGTGTTCGATTTTCTCGAGGTCCCGGAGAATAACGCGATGCATTTTCGCGAGGGCAAGCACGCACATCTCCCCGAGGATTACGAGGCTCTCCTCGATTTCAGCGATCACCATTTCTTCGGGAAACCGCTCACGTGTACCTACAATGAAGGCCCCGAGGAGAAGTAGAACCGGCGGTCGCTCTGCTCACCCGTTGATCGAAGGCCAGGCCACACAGGGGGGCCTGGCCTGAGCAGTCCAGTGGTTTGCTTCGGGCTTTATTCTGTATTCAGCGTTTTGGCGGCGCGGCCTCACGCACGGCGGCGCCGTCGGTATCGCTGAGTATCAGCAGTGCAAACCGCTCCACCTGATCCAGTTCATCGGTGTTGAGCGAGCTGTAATCGAAGCGTCCGCGCAAGTCGGTATATCCATCCTTGTAAAAGCGGATCTCGCCGCCCTGCAAGCGGGCGTACACCTTCACGTAGACTTTTGACAGCGCCTGGCCGGTTTCGAGACTTGTGACCCGGAGCTGGCCATAATTTTCGATGACCTGAACCGCGAGGTTGGCCGCGTAACAGGTCTGAGTCTTTGTCTTCCCGCCGGCAGCGATCTCGATCAGGACGTTGCTGCTGCTGAATTGAGACGGCAGATCGAAGGTCAGGGTGGTCTGCGAGGCGGGAAGCTCGCGCTCCTCAGTAAAGTTTGGCCGGACCGTTGAGAAATGGCCGGCGCCCTGCCTGGCGAAGGGATCGCGCGAGAAAAGAAGCTCGATGTCCATGAGATAGTAGGCCACGCGGCAGGCCGTGAGGTTCTGGTAGGCGATGGTGACCTGCCTGGCTTCGACCTTGAAATCGAAGTCCGGCTCGGTCTGAGCGAGCTGTTCCTGGACCTGTTCCCGGCTCTTGGCATCGATCACGGTCGTCGTGGCGGATTGGATTTCCCGCACCTGAGCGGCGACATTGGCAAAGCGGTTGCGCCAGCGGTCCACGGGGTACGATGCATACGTACCGGCGATCGCAGCTGCTTTTTCGGGTTCTTCGGTATAAAACGCCGCGCAGCAGGCCAGGTAATCGTATTGGAGCCGCATATCGATCGCATCCGGGCGGACTTTGCCCAGGAAGGCCAGGCCTTCCTCAATCCGGTCCTGGAGCATCAGATAATAGGCCACCGACATCAAATCGTGCTGGTCAAGTGCGGGGCGGTGCGCCAGGATTTCCAGCAGGCGGGTGTATTGCGAGGCGAGCCGCGCGTTGACGATAACGCGGCGGGGACCCAGTCTGTGCGCCCGCGCGTTGACCAACGGACTGTATTCCATGTGTTGGTAGGTTTTCCGGAGCACCGGATCCAGGCGGAGCAGGGGGCTGTCGATGGCCGCGCCGCACTGGCCCGCGAAATCGTCGCGGAACTGCAGGTATTCGCGCCCGGCGTCCGTATCGTTGTGCAAGAGGGCATACGACCAGAGGGTTGGGGCAAAAGCCCGGCGCTGCCGCAAGATATCCAGTGTGTTGGCGAACACAGCCGGATCTTTCATGCGCCAGGCGATCAAATCGAGGTTGATGGTGCGGTCGCTGGCGGCATGGATGTTCTCATTTCGCAGGTACTGATAGACCTCTTCGTCAGTGCCGTGCTGTGAAACATAAGGCCAGGATGCCGTATCGACGGTGCTGAGTGCGGCAACGACCTTCATGGCGACGGATTGCGCAAACGCGGCGAGTTTGCCGTCTTTGGCCACATGGACCGGGAAATGCTCGAAAAGACCTTCCTCCGGGAAGTAGAAGTACGTTTCAATCGTGGCCGTATGATACGGCTCGAGTGCGAGGCTGTAGGTTTTGAGGTATTGTGTGCGCTCGACTGGAACGGCCCCTTCGGGGATCTGCAGAAGGACGTCGAGACGCTGGCGGGACGACGTGGAGTTCGTCACAACGGTTTGGCACCCGTAGACGACCTGGGTGATAAATTCGTCAACGACGAATTTATCAACGCGCTCGTTGTCAACCAGGCGGAAACGATCGTCTGAACGGAAAAAATTCTGGCTGACCAGGATCGGAGGAGTATCCTCCGGCATATCAGCGGGGGCTGCTTCCTTGTGAAAGACGACCGCGGGTCCGCCGGCCGTGAGGGTGATCCGGGCGGCGCTGCGTTCGACCTGGTGTTCGCCGGCTTCAAACGGAAGATCGAGTACTGCCAGGGCGAACATCACTTCAGTGAAGTTGTGCGACGCTTCCGCCAGGTTGCCCGACAAAAAGGGCGCGGAGGCATCGCGTCCCGCGTAGTCGCGCCAGAACGCATTAACGGAAACCCGGTCCGCCGTCTGTTGCTCGACGGGCAGTTCGAAGTAATTGTTTTCGACCCACTCCCGGGTTTTTTCCATGGCGGTGTACAGGGCCCGGTATCGGTCACTGCGTTTTTCATCTTTCACAAAAACGCGGCCCGGCTCCGGTTTTGCAGCTTCCGCCGGCGCCGCCTCTTCGGCAACGTCGAGCTGCATAGCAACGGCGTCCTCAGCAGCCGGTTCCGCACTGGTGCTGGTTACTTCAAACGCCCCCCAGTCGCCGCCCATATCCATTCTGGCGCCTTGCCTGCTCGCAAAGAGCGCCCCGCCCCCGTATCCGCGTGCCAGGCCGTTGACATCAAGCGAGTGGCCGCGCAAGGCGGTCATGAACAGGTGGTTGAACCGGTCGACATCGGGCGGAATCAGGTTGTATTGGTCGGTTATGAAACGCAGGGTGTTTTCGCGCTCGGCGGCGACGCGCTCGGCGAGCAAGATTCGCTCGAGCGTGTTGAGCTGGCTGTAGCGCCAGGGGGCGAGGTATGCCGCCAGCTCGTCGCCGAGAAGATAGTGGTCAAGGAAGGTTTTGTCGAGTTTGTTGGCGATAAAGGGCTTCACGGCCACATCGAAGAAAGCCGGATCTTTTCGCTGCAGGAACAGGTTCAGTTCATGACAGGCGAACTCGGCATACTTCTCGCGCTTCTGCTCATCGCTCAACGACGGCCAGTGAGACACAAAAGAAAACCGGGCGAGTGGTGAATCGGGGAGAAGCGTGTTGTACAGCGCGTAGACCTTGCCGATGGTATCGTAGACCTCGAATTCGAGCGCGCCGTTACCCTGAAAGGTTAAGGTGCCGCCCTTGCTCAAGACGGTGATGCGCTTTGATTCGGTTGCATGCGACTTCGAATCAATGCCTTTTGCCAGGCGCCGGTCCTGGAAGGGGGTGCTGCCTTCGGAAAGGGCCCGTTGCCGGTAGACGGTGTTGCGCGGGTCGGCGGCAAATACATGGATGTGATGGCGGCCGTTCAACCGATCGCGCGGGATCGTCACGACTCCATCCGGGCCGGGTTCCAGATTTAGAAAGACAGCCGGTTCGCCACCGAGAAAATCGAGGTTGGAATAATCCACTTCACCCCCGGCTTCGCCGGATGCTTCAGCGGCTCCGCCAGCCCCCCTGGCGAGCATTTGGGGCGCGGGAGCGGCCATCGGCGGCTCGCCCTCCGCGGCATCCTGGCGGCCAGTCTCGGTTTCTGTAAGCGCCCACGGATTCAGCAGAAGACTCGGACGTTCAAGCATGTTTCCCGGATATTTGCGGGCATACCGGCGGTCGAGGATGTACTGATATTCGTCTCCGATGGCGCGTTCCGACGTGTAAGCTGACAGGGGAGCCGGCACATAACTCATGCCGGGCCGCTCGATGGGAATGCCCAGATGCGCAAATTCGGAAAAGGCCGGGACAAACCGGGTCGCGGCCACGTGAACCCGCGTCGCGGATGAGCCGTTCGCGATCGAGATTCGAATGGCGTCGTCCACCGGTTCAATGGCCGTGACCTGGACAGGCGCGGGGTTAATCTCCTGCAGCCGGCGAAATGCGCCCATGGCGTAGCCGAGACGCGTCTCGCCTTTCGTCACACGCACCGCAATCTGATGCGGAATTGCTTTGAGGGTCAGCTCGTAATCGCCGGGCTCCAGGCCCGCCATGGCGATAAATCTGTTTTCGATGCGAAGATTGGCGAAGCGGTCCGCCATGTAGCCGCCGCGCAATTCGAAGAGCGCCAGTTCGGACCGCTCAGGCGCGGTCGCACCGCCCGTATAAGGCAGATACAGCGTCTCGCCGGAGACGCCCTGAAGAATGGACGGATAGGCTGCGGCATCGTTCGCCAGTGCCCATTGGTGCATTTCCCCGCCGGGTGAAGCGACCCCGAGCCAGTCGATATCCGCGAGGGCGCCAAGCCGGGCGCGCCCCTGGCCGTCCGTCTGAAGAGACACGTGGACGGTATCCCGGAAATCACGGTGTTTCAATTCGAGGCTGAGGGGGCGCCCGCCCTTGGCCTCTCCGCTCTTTCCGAAAAGCTCGAGGAGGTATCCGTCGGCGTTTCGGGTCAGAAAGACACTCTCGATGTTCTGCGTTTCGTCGATCTGGTTGATGGCAACGGCCCGGGCTGCGGCAAGGTCGACAGGTTCGGGGCTGGTGAATGGTTTTACTTTAGCCTTCAGGGTCAGGGTCATGGTAGACAGGCCTGCCGGCACACGGAATTCGTGCACGGACAACCGGTCCTCAAATAACTCGAAATCTGGTATCTCCCGGATTGAGGTAATGCCTTCATTGCTGGTGGAGGAGATGACCAGTCTGGGTTCTTCGAGCACAGAGAGCGTCACGGGCACCCCGTTCAAATAGAGCACGGGACGCACGCCTACGACGGCTGTGCCGCCCTGGCGGAGCGATTCGCGATCGAGAATGAAGCCCGCCGACAGCGAGTACTCTTCACCCTGATGGGTGAATCGCGCGAGGTCCGAGAACGTGCCGTCCGACAATACAATCATCTGCTCGCCGGGCTGAGTGCTGAACGGGAGCGTGACGTATCCCCCTTCGTCGGCCTGGAATTCGTGGCCTGCCATCCAGATGCTGGCGTTTTTCACTTCCGCGCCGTGTTCATCCAGCACGGTGAACACCTGGCCGGCGGTGCTGGTGCGCGAGAGGAAGGTGAGCGCGCCCTTCCGGATGATCGCGCGGCTGCTCTTGCCGTTGCCGATGAGTTCGATGACATAGACTCCGCGGTGGTCGATACCCGGAAATTCCAGCGTGCGCAGAACTTTCCGGTAGGGCGGGTCTTTGTACGTATACACCTGCTCTTCATTGGCGACCAGCCCGGCGAGATCGATGTCGGTGTTGATCTCGCGCTGGTACCGGCGGTAGAAGGCGTCGGTGTTCACTTCGAAGACGCGGGCGATCAGCGTGCCGGTGTTCTTGGTCCATACATCCAGGTGGACCGGGTCGCCGGCGCCATACTGCTCTCTGTTAGTGGGGTCAAATTTGATCTCCACACGTTCTTTGAGCTGCTGGAAATCGCCGGGCGTCAGCCAGGCAGTCCATTGCTCCAGATCTCCGATGCCGTGGAGGATCCTGGTTTCGGCGAAAACACGCTTAAGATAGCCTTCATCGAGAAATTCAGCGTAGGGCTGATAAGAGTCTTCCGTGCTGAAGAAGTGCTCGAGATAATCCCGCACCAGTTCCTGGTCGTCCCGGATAGGGGGCAAACCGGCGCAGGTCTGCTGGAGATCCGCCGTGAAGTTCCGATTCTCGGGGCGTTTCATGAAATCGCGGTTGATGTACGGCGTATTACGCGGGAGCTGCAGGTACGCCATGAAGCGGTCCTTGTCGCGAACGTCCTGCGCGCGATCATGGACCAGGCGCTGGTACAGCACGCAGGCCTTCAGAGAATTGTGGACCGGGCTCAGGCGTGCCGTAAAAGCCTCCAACCGGTCAAGCCAGGCCTGTCGAACGGCAGGTTCAGTCTGCAGGTTTTCGTCGGCACCCGGTGCGAGCCTTGCCAGATACGCCGCAATGAATTCACCGTTGTTAAGAAGGTCAGGCTGGAGGGCGAGCAGCTCATCGAGCTGGGCCAGAAGAAGGTTCTGATGGATGGGCAGCGAACCGAAACCTGCGTTGCCTTCGGCCCGAAGATCGGCGGCCACCAGGCGCGGCAGGTGCTCGTTATCGGGCCGCGTGAGCCGGCCGAGGCATTCGCGTAACGCCGGGCCGCTGAGTTCCTGATCTGCGAGCCTGTCCAGGGCGGAATCCTCGAATCCTTCCAGGCGGCCGTCGTGGTGGGCCCATGCCCGTTGAGCGAGCGTCTCGCGGGAGATGAGGCCGGGATCCAGCGCCGTGGGGAGGCTGGATTCTGCGCCGGCCGTCTCACGTTCATGGTTGAAATGAAGACCCAGCTTCTGGCGCAGATAGTCCAGCGTCAGCTGGGGATCTCCGCCATATCGCAGGAGTGCCTGCCGGTTGCGCATCTCATCGAGCCCGGCGGAATGCTCGTCCATCCGGTGCCAGGCCTGGAGAATCGCGTCGGCTTCGTCGAGTTTGCCCGTGTTCTGAAAATGCAGGCAATGGAAGAAGAAATAGTCCCGGGTGCCCGGCACGAGCTCTCTGAGCGCTTCTTCGCGATCTTCGGCAAGTGCGAAGCGTTCGAGAAAGTCGATCTCCTGCGCGGCCGCCCCCGGTACAGCGAGTATCGCGGCGCTCACCAGCACTGCACATGCCATCACCCCGCCCCATAACGTTTTCATCGCCATGCCTCCCGTGGTCCACTCTCATCAAGCCAGGGCCATTCTCCGCCGAAACGCTGCGGGATTCCACCCGGTAGTGAAACCGTGAGAAACCGGTATGCAGCGTTCCGGCGTCCATATGACCCCTTTGCCGGCCGAAAGTTCGAACGGAGCACCTGGGCGTCAGGGTGTGTGGCGTATTATTCCGCCAGGCGGAAATACGTGCGGGCCGCAATGCCGGAAGCCAGCTCACGCGCTTCAACCGTCCACATCCCCGGCGTATCGTTGGCAGCGGGCGTGAACGTGACGGATAAACGGCCGTCCAAAGCGCCGTAATAGCCGCTGAATTCCCCGCGCCGGCCGTCCGGGTCGCGCAGCTCGATCTCGACAGGCACGACGGCGTTCACGGCCGCCCCGGTTTCGTCCGCCACCGTGATCGAGACGGGCAGATCCTGGCCGGGCCGCGCCTCGGCCGGAACATCAACGCGAAGCGAGTCAATGGCATTTTCCGTAATCAGCCAGAGGCCTCCGCCGCCCGGCGCCAGTTCGACGGGGATGCGCAGCACGCTGCCGTCGCTCTCCACGGCGACCTGGCGATGCTCAAGGAGGTCGTAGACAAACCCGGCCGCCCGGTTCACGGTGAACTCGGCGCTGATGGGCAAGCCGTTTTCCATCACGAGGCCGTGGTGGCCGACGTACTGGCCGAATTCGCGGCGGTCGTTGATGGCGAAGAGGTAGTCCGACGACCCGAACGCGCGGCGGTAGGGCAGGGCTTCCGCCTGCGTGGAGTCCACATACGGCCGGTACCGGTCGCCCAGCTGTTCGCGCAGGAGCTGTGCCCGCTCCAGAAGCGCCTGCTTGTCCACGTCGGCCTGTTTGGTGCGTTCATAGACGCTCAGGACGATGTCGGGGCGGATCGCCGGGCACAGGCGCTCGTCTCCAACGATGATTCCACCCGCCTGCTGGAAGGCGAGGACGCGTTCGGCGACCGGCTCGGGCAACACGTCGCAATCCGCCATGACAAGAACGCGGAACCCGTCCAGGCCGTTCTTCATGATGGTTTCTTCATAGATGATCTCAGGTTGCAGGCGGGCATAGAGCAGCACATGGTAGGCATCGCCGCCCCAGGAGCCGCCCCAGCCGTAGGTGCCGCGGCTGGCGAACATGGCCGAGGTAAAGCTCTCGAGGAATGCGACGTCAGCGCGCGCCCCGGGCACCTGGAGCAGGCTGGGCCCCAGCGGCTGGATCACGTCGGCAGTGAGTTCCTGGAGGGCATAGCGCGTTTCCGGGTGGGTATAGCGATAGACCGAGCCGCCCTCGGTCGGAACCAGGGACTGCCAGCCGTGGTACATGATGCCTTTAATGGGGCGGGCCACTTTGGTCCAGAAGGCTTCTCTCAAATGGACGGGAGCGATGGTGATGTAGTTGGCGTCGGGGTCGCGGTCTTCCCAGGGAGACGCGGCGCCTTCGGAACCACCCGTTTCCGGGAGCGGAGCCGTCTGCGAGCGGTACCAGATGATCTGGGTCATCTTCATCACATCCTGCCCTTCCGGCCCGCCTTTGGCCATGGCGAAGAGTTCGTCCGCGGTCAGGCCGATCCGGATCGGGTCGGGGTAGCTGTAGGTCCAATGTGAGAGGAAATCGACGTTACCGCCGCTGCCCCACAGGGCCGGGACGCGCACCGCCGGGTCGAAGAAGGACCACAGGTCGCTGCGTCCGGTGGATTTGAGGCCGTTGTTGATGGCGGAATGGAACCCGTTCCAGCCGTCGCCCTCGCGCCAGAACCAGCGGTAGAATTCCAGCAGCTCATCGTCGTCCGGGATCACGCGCGACGCAGGAAAACCCTCGATGTTGGCATACGAGACGCCATTCTTGCGAACGGCGGCGTCCGGGAATTCCTTGCCGGTCTTCGCCCGGTACAGATCCCGGTCGTGGTCGTGGAAACACAACTGCGTTCCGTCGCGCACCTCCGTATTGATGAGGGCCGCGTTGAATGCGGGAAAGGCCCCGAAAGTCTGCGCGACCGAGGCGCCCACATGCTCCGCGAACGGCGTCAGTTCGGGAAAGTTGCAGCAGATATTGGGCCGATCATAGGGCTGGCCGTCGCGGTCGTGACGCAGGAACTCCGGCTTGTTCTCGAGCCAGTGGCCGAGGCCCAGGCTGATCACGATGCCGAGATCATTCACGAGGGCCTGGTCCAGCATTTGCCGGCTGGCCTCGAGTTCCTTGTCGTTGACGGCGGCAGCAGGGGCGCCGGCCTCCCAGATTGCCGGGAAATCGCAGCGCAGTCCCAGGCAATGAGTGAATCCGATGTCCTTAAGCACGGGGAGGTTTTCGGTGACCGATTCCACGCCGCCGATCCCCCACATGACGACCGGCATCCGCAGCGGCGGCTTGCGGGCGACGAGGGTCACCTCAAACGAATCGCGGCTGGTCCACGCGTCCGCCCCGTCGCCCAGGCGGGACTCTATGACCACGGGGTAGACGTCGGGGCGCAGGTGGGTGTCAAAAGCGTACTCGAGAAGATGCGACGCGCCTCCATCCAGTTCCGGCACGGGATAAGTTTGCGCAGGCAGGCCCGGCACGGTGATGGTCACCGTGGCGCCGGCCAGGGTGTCCCGGCGCATGTTGGTCAGCCGGAACTGCAGCTGCGGCGCGGGCTCCATGCGGAGGTAGGCGCTCCGGAGATGTTCTGCCGTAACGGTCAGGGGACGGAATTCGCGCACGCCCTGCGTGATGCGGATCTCGTCCATCCGTCCGGGGAAACCGTGGTACAGGCTGCCGACGCGATCGCCCAGGGAGAGGAAATGGTTGCCCGGGCAGATGCTGCCGCGTCCCGGCTTGGTGGTCTTGCCCAGCGAACGGCCATTGTGCACGAAGTGAACCGTACCGGCACCATCATAAGAAAATGCGATGTGCGCCCAGGTGTCTTTTGGAAATGCCGCGGCTTCCGGGGACCACCATGTTTCGGAATCCTCTCCAAAGCCGAGAACCAGACGCATGCGCCGCTGGCCGGCCGTATTGGGTTTGTCGAGTATCCACTGGTAATCGGTATGAGCGACATATTTCTTGTCGATCAGGAACGCCTCTTCGTACCCTTCGAAGGCCTCGGCGGGGCACAGCCACATCTCCACGGTGAATGCGCCCTGTGGGGAGAGCGACGGAGCGTTTTTGACCTGGACCGCGTGCCGCGCATCTTCGACGGGCCATCCAGCATAGGACTCCAGACAGCCGCCAAAACGGCCATCCGGGTGCCATACCGCACCCTGGAACGTGCCCGAGTGCTGGTTTCCGGAAGCATCGGCGACCGTGTCTCCGCTCTCGTCGAAATTCCACAACGCGATGACGTGCGGGCCGCTGGCGTCGTCCCCGGCATAGCTGGCCTGCCAGGGTTCGGCCAATTGAGCGCTCGCTTGCCAGGCAAATGTGGCAGGCACCATGACCATCAGGCAGGACAGAATACCTCTCATGACACGCACCCCCTCTGGTTGTTCGGGCTGAATCGCAAGCGCGCCTCCGCAAAACGGCATGAAATGGCCGGTCGAGGCGCACGCTACCGTGCTAGTTCCGTTACGACGCATTTCAACAGAAGTGACGCAGAGAGGTCAAGAAGATGCACCCCAGCCGCGCTCATCGTCTTTCATTTTTCCGCAGTCTGCCCTGCCAGCATATGCCGCTGATAGCTGAACCTGGGTTGGACCTTATGCTGCGAGGATCTTCAAAGTCTGCGTTTCCATAGGCTTAATTGGGGCTCGATTCACGGTCAATTGGCCTCGGAATCCGGTTTTTTTGCCAACGACGGGCCGATTCCGGCGGTTTCCAGCAAAGACTGTCGCATTCCGGGTATCCGGTGTTGTCACTTCAAGAATAGCTGGAATTAATTGACTGGGCGCTTCGTTGAGACTATAATTGTTTGGCGTATCAAAACTTTCAGGAAAGACGAAAGATTATGCCGGAAGAACGGCTCAGCGCCAGCCTCGAGGACTATCTGGAAGCCATTTTCCACGTAGTCCAGGCTAAACAGGCATCGCGGGCGAAAGATATTGCCGACCGGTTGAATGTCAACAGTTCATCGGTCACGAGCGCGCTGCATGCGCTGAAAGAGCGCGGCCTGGTGAATTACGAGCCATATGATCTGGTGACCCTGACCCCGGAAGGCCTGCGATTGGCCAAAGAGGTGGTCCGGGGCCACGAGGCATTGCGAAGCTTTTTTGTAGACGTGCTGGGCGTCGAAAACAGCGAAGCCGAAGCGGCCGCGTGCGGGATGGAACACGCCATGTCGCCGCTGGTGCTGGAGCGGCTGGTTCGCTTCATCGAGTTTGTGGGGACGGCGTCAGATGCGCGATTGCAGTGGGACGACAAGGAAGGCGAATTCCGCAGCAGTCTGCCCAATGGGCGGGATTGACTGCCGCGAGCCAATGAGTATGGACACGCATGCTATGGAACATGCACAGACCCGAATGCTGAGTGATGCACGCGCCGACGAAACAGTGCGCGTTGTCCGATTGCTTGGCGGGTGTGGTTTTAAGGAGACCCTGGCGAATCTCGGCGTATTGCCGGGCACGGCGCTGCGGGTCCTTACCGGCGGAGCCAGCGGCCCGCAGCTTGTCCTGTGCCGGGGCTGCCGCATCGCGATTGGCCGGGGCATGGCCGAACGTGTCGAGGTGGTCCAGGCAACTTCCCGGCAGGCCTGATTTTGTGCGAGCCATCCGGCGCGCCGGCACTTCTGGATAACGTCTCGAACTGTGCGGATTGAACGCACTTGCAGCAGGAAACTCATGAGCACCAAGACGCTCTTTGACCTTGTAAGCGGGGATCGCGCGCGTATTGTGCGTATTCGGGGGGAAGGGGCCCCCGGGCTCCGCCAGCGCCTGCTCGACATGGGCATTACGCGGGGGACTGAGCTCTATGTCGAGCGTCATGCGCCCCTGGGCGACCCCGTCGAAATCACCCTCAAAGGATATTCGCTGGCCTTGCGCATGAACGAAGCGAGGCACATCGAAATCGAGGAATTGTGACGTGGCGGGCATCGCGATTGCAGGCAACCCGAACGCGGGCAAGACCTCCCTGTTCAACCACCTTACCGGGGCGACCCAGAGCGTGGGGAATTACCCCGGGGTGACGGTGGAATGCAAAAAAGGCGTGGCCCGGCTCAACGGGCGGCGCCTCGACGTGGTGGATCTTCCCGGAACCTACTCGCTCACGGCGTATTCTCAGGAAGAGCTGGTGGCCCGCAATTTCATCATCGAGGATGGCCCCGACCTGGTGGTGGATGTGCTCGATGCGTCGAATCTTGAACGCCACCTGTATCTGGCCATCCAGATCATGGAGATGGGGGCGCCGCTGCTGCTCGCACTCAATATGGTGGATGTGGCCCGGCGCCGCGGGCTCGAAGTTGATCACGCCAAGCTGTCGGAGCTGCTCGGTGTGCCTGTGGTGCCCACGGTGGGAAGCAAGGGCACAGGAATTAAGCAGCTGCTCCAGTGCTGCATCGATGCGCTCGACGGCAAAGTGTCCGTAACCCCGCGCCCCGTCACGTACGGCCACGAAGTGGACGAAGAAGTGGACCGGCTGGCGGAACTCGCACAGGCCGTACCGCCGTTGGCGGCGCGCTACAATCCGCGCTGGCTGGCCGTGAAACTGCTCGAGGGCGATCCCGAGGTCGAGAAAAAAGTGGCCGAACTGGGTGGTGAGGCAGCTGCGGGCCTTCTGGAAGCAGCCCGAAAAGGCGTGAAGGCCATCGAACGGCATTGCGGCGACGATTGCGCCACGATCATCGCCGAACGCCGCTACGGGTATGCCGCCGGCATCATGAGGGAATGCGTGGCCCTGTCGGGTGAAGCCCGGGAAATGAACACAGACCGTATCGACAGGGTCGTGTGTCATCGGTTTTTGGGCCCGTTGATTCTGGTCGCCGTCGTGGCGGCGCTGTTTTTCACCGTATTCAAGGTGTCGACGGATTGGGCGTGGATCCCGTGGTTCGGGGAGTGGTATTCGCCGGTCGACTGGGTGGACGGCCTTTTCGAGCGCCTGGCCGATGCCGTGGCAGGCCTGGAGTCGCGGGCTCCCGTCCTGCATTCGCTCATCAGCGATGCGTTGATTGCGGGTGTCGGCGGGGTTCTGGGATTCGTGCCGCTCATCTTCATCATGTTTCTGTTGATCTCCGCCCTGGAAGACTCCGGGTACATTGCGCGCGTGGCCTTTATTCTCGATCGCATGCTTCAGACCTTTGGTCTCCAGGGAAAGTCGATCCTCGCCATGATCGTGTCGGGAGGCCTCGGCGCCGGGGGGTGCGCCGTGCCGGGGGTCCTGGCTACGCGAACCCTGCGCGAAGAAAAAGACCGTTTGATCACGATGCTGGTGGCGCCGTTCATGAATTGCGGGGCGAAACTGCCGGTCTACGCGATGTTGATCGCGGCGTTCTTCCCGCACCGCCACACGCAGATGATGCTGTTGTTGTGGGCGATGTCATGGGTCGTGGCGCTGTGCGCGGCCTGGGTGCTTCGCAAGTTTGTGATCCGGGGCGAGCAGACGCCGTTCGTGATGGAACTGCCTCCGTACCACCTGCCCGTTTTACGCAGCCTGCTCCTGCACACGTGGGACCGTACCTGGATGTACATGAAGAAAGCGGGAACCATCATCCTGGCCATTAATGTGGTGTTGTGGGCGCTGATGTATTTTCCGCGGCCGCCTGAGCCGGGCAGTGCGAGCACAGCAGTTCCGTTCACTGTATCGGCCCACGCGAGCGAAGCGGAACTGGCCGCGGATGCGCTGGCCCACAGCTACGCCGGGCGCTTTGGGCGGGTGCTTGAGCCGATCACGCAGTATGCGGGGTTTGACTGGCGCACCAACATCGCGCTGGTCGGCGGTTTCATGGCGAAAGAAGTGGTTGTGGGCACCCTCGGGACCGTTATGGCCATGGGCGACGTAGATCCCGGCCAGGCCCAGGCGCTTTCCCAGCGTCTGGCCGCCGATCCCGCGTGGAATCCCCTCAAAGGATTTGCCCTGATGGTCTTTGTGATGGTGTATGCGCCGTGTTTCGTGACCATGGCCATGATCCGGCGGGAGAGCGGCTCGTGGAAATGGGCGCTCTTCTCCACGGGTTATTCTACAATGATCGCATTAGTGTTGGCAGTGCTGATTTACCAGGGAGGCCTTGCGTTAGGCCTCGGGATATCCTGAGACAACGAACGGCGGACCGGTAACGCTGCGGCATGCGAGCCCGGGTCCCTGAAACGGGTACGAGCTACTGTCCAGTGGCCGGTTTTCCGAAGGAGATAGCGCAATGCTGGAATTGCTTGTGGTTGGCTTGATCGTGTGCGCCGCGGCGTTTTTCGCTGCACGGTGGCTTCGCAGAAGTACACAGGGGCGTAATTGCCACGAAATCTGCGGTATAGACGCGCGTTCCTGCCCTCTGTCGAGCGAATATGTGCCAACTGAGGCAGGCGCCCGCCTTCCAAAGGCCTGCTGCGGGATACAGGTGTCAGAACAGCGCGGCCGCACGGTGGCGCGGCCCGGCCCGGGAGGAGCAGTGTGAATTATCAGGGCGTGATACTCGGCGCAGTGGCGTTTTTGACGATCGGCCTCTTTCACCCGGTGGTGATCAAGGGCGAGTACTACTTCGGAGCGCGCATCTGGCCCGTTTTTCTGGTGCTGGGCCTTTTATGCGTGGCTCTCTCGCTCCTGGTGGATAACACGTACGGTTCCGTGATTCTCGGAGTCGTGGGCTTCTCTTCGCTGTGGACCATCCACGAGATCAAGGAGCAGGAGGAGCGCGTCGCCCGGGGGTGGTTTCCCAAGAACCCGAATCGGTCAAAATAATCCGCCACGAATCCAAACGTGAACGCGCCTGCGCGCCTGGCGGCGCTGTCGCGGTCAACACCAAGCGCATAATGCACTGCGCAGCCTGCCGTCATCCTTCAGTTGCCTTGCGAAGCTGCCGCAAGACAGGTATCCTGCCTCTGGCAACACAACCAGCAGGGAAAGGATGGGTGCAATGCGAGGTGCTGTATTTTTTCAGATTGCTTTCTTCGTGGCGATGGGGCTGTGCTTCGGGGCATGGGCGGCGGAAGACACGCCGGTGAACCCGTTTACATTGCCGGGTTCGTGGTATAAGGCCAACCTTCACACACACACCACGGTGTCGGATGGCGACGTGGATCTCCCCGTGCGCGTCGAGCAATACAAATCGCATGGGTACGACATCCTCGCGGTGAGCGACCACGAGAAGACCAGTGATGTCGCGCCATTCTGTACCGAAGATTTCCTCCTCATCAGCGGCATGGAAACGCATCCGAAATCGCCGAATCCCTCGATGGCCTACCATCTCTTGTGCATCAACGTCCCCCTGGGCCTGTCGTTTGAGAAAGAGACGCCCATGGAGGAGCGTTTGAAGGTATTGCGTGAAGCCGGAGTCTTCGTTGTGGCCGCACATCCGTACTGGTGCGGGTTCACTCTCGATGAACTCCTTCCACTGAGAGAACATGGCGTCGCCGCGATGGAGGTGTACAACTCAACGTGCCGATTCAACGGGCGGGCTGACAGTTCGGTGCACTGGGACCACCTGCTGTCCCGTGGCTGGCGGATCCCCGCCATCGCCGTGGATGATGTGCACAGCGACAATTCCCTGCGCATGGGATGGACTATGATCAAGGCCGAATCTCTGACGCTCGATGCGATCATGGCGGCGTTGCGCGCGGGCGCGTTCTATGCGTCGACGGGGCCTGAGTTCACAGATATGCGAGTCGAAGGCGACAGCGTGGTCGTGGAGTGCACCCCCGTGCAGAAGATCCAATTTTACGCGCCTGCGCCCAACGGCTCACAGATCCTCGCGAGCACGGAGCCGCTTACGAAAGGCGTGTTCACCATGAAACGTAAGCTGGCCTATGTGCGCGCTACGATCACCGATGCCAACGGCAAAGAGGCCTGGTCGCCGGTCCTGTATTTCGATTAGCAAGCCGCCGGCGCTGAACTGGGCCGGCGTTATGGCGTTTCGCGCAGGCAGTCGAAGACACGCTCTTCGCCGCCGCGGTACAGCAGGTTGTCGTCCACTTCGAGGGTATCCTCAGCGGACAGGGGGATGAAACGGCCCTCGGCCCGGGCGTATTCCGTTCCTTCATCGTCCATGATCCAGCTGCGCGCGGTGCTGACCCGCCGGTTGGCTTTGACGCACTCCGCGCAGGCGATCAGCGGGCGATTTGCGGGGACGGGTTTGAGGTACCGCACGGTAAGCTCGCCCGTGAAACACATGCGGTGGATCTTGCGGGCGACGGCCCAGCCCATGCACTCGTCCAGCAGCGCGGCGACGATCCCGCCGTGCATCACGTCGGCGAATCCACAATGGTGTTTTTTGCCCGTGAACGTTGCCTTGACGATGTCGGCGTCGACATAAAAGCGCGTCTGGACGCCTGCGGCGTTCTCTTCTCCACAGATGAAACAGGGCTTTGAATTCGGCAAATAGGTTATTCCGTCACTGCCCACATCCATTCCTTTCATTGCCCGGCGCGCCGCCGTTGCGGCCGCAGGCGGTGCCGCGCCCGTGTCCGGCAAGGGCCGCAAGCGCGTAGCGGTGGCCGGCCAGCCACCGGTAGGCTGCAGGCGACGCGTGGCGGATGCCCGGGAACCGCAAAATACGGGCCATCCAGTGCCAGCCGGCCACCAAGTCCAGCAACTGGGGCAGCGCCTGCTCACCAGAGTAAACGCGACCGTCCGCCGTGACCAGCTGTATGGCGGCAAGACACTGTTCACGGGTGACCGCCGGGAAACGCCGCGCCCGGTCTTCGTGCTGGCACGGGAGCAGCTCCAGTGCGCCGCGCCGGGCATGCTTCCCGGCCCACGCGGCGGCACGGCAGCACAGCGGACAATCCCCGTCGTAAATGAGCGTTGCCTGGCTCATTGTGCCGCTATCCTACGTGGTGAGCCCGCCAGGGCTCAACTTTTCGGCTGTTTGCAGAATTGCAATACCGGCTCCGGATGGTTACCCTTTTGTGGCAACACTGCTGGAGAAGGGCCGACTCATGCAACTTGAATTTCCATGGTACAGCACATGCCAGCTTCGAGAAACGCTGGAACAGCGCTCGGGGTTACGGCTCGAGCTGACCCTGACCGACAATGTCCACAACCTGCTCTCGGTCCGGCCGAGCGGCGCCCGCGGGCAGGTCAAGGTGCGTCTCCACCACCTCTTCCTCGCCGCGGATGATTCCGTGCTGGACGCATTGGCGACGTGGATCAGCCGCCCGGAAGCCAAGCGGGCCGGGACCCTGCTGGATGACTTTATTCAGGAAAACCACCACAAAATCCGGCAGGCGCCAGACCAAGTCCGGATCATCCGCATCCGGACGCGGGGACAGTGTTTCAACCTCAAGAAGCTGTTTGACGAGGTAAATCAGCGCCATTTCAGCGGGACCATCAAGGCAGCCATCACCTGGGGCCGGATGCCCACGGTGCGGCCGCAGCGCTCGATACGGTTCGGCAGTTACAGCTCTGAATTCAAGCTGATACGCATCCACCCCTTTCTGGACAGGCCCTTTGTACCCGACTTTTTCGTCCGGTACATCGTTTTTCACGAAATGCTGCATGCCCATCTCGGCGTTGTTGAAACCGAAGATGGCCGACACCTGGCCCACACGCCTGAGTTCCGGGCGCTTGAACGGGCCTATCCCGACTACGATCGGGCCGTGGCGTGGCAGAAAAATCGAAGTACGATGCGCCGGCTTTTCCGGTGAGCCCAATATCCTGCGCCGCCGAATCTGCCGAACCCGATAGAGTGTATAATGGGCCGCGACATTGTCCCATATTTTGTGGTTGCGGCCGCTCGGGGTATACTATAGATGGAGTTCGGAGGAGCACCTGGCTTTTACGCCCGCCCGCGGGAGGCCCGGAAACCGGCTCGAGCGGATGCGCCACATGAGCCTGAGCGATGCCCCCCGCGGGAGAAGCGCGGGTCCCGTGAGCCTCTCATAATGGGGATGCCTGACAACAAGTACAGGGACTGTCCGGCGTGACCGGTGAATTGATAAGAGGCAGCGCGGCAGGTTCGAGGCAAAGCGAGAGCGTTGTGACGTTTAGCATGGCGGATTGTAACATGAATGGGTGGCGAGATGAGTAGCGCTGCGTTCAGGGGCGCTGACTTGCCCGCCAACCGGGCACACTGCGTGGACGAGGTCCAGAAGACGGACGAAGAACTGATGGTTGCCCTCCGCGAGGGCGACCGGGAGGCCCTGGCCGAGCTGGTACGGAGGTATCAACGGGATATTTTCCGGTTTTGCCAGCATTATCTTCGGGACTTCGAGCTGGCCCGCGAGCTGACGCAGGAGACTTTTGTTCGGGTCTACGTGGCGCGCCAGCGCTTCGATGAGGCCCGCAAGTTCCGGCCGTGGGTGCTGTGTATCGCCCGTAATCTCAGCCTGAACGAGTTGAAACGCAAGAAGCCCGTGCGCATGGAGTTGCTTGAGGAATATGCCAGCGTGGCCCGCGGCCCGGACGGCGAACTGCACCGGTCAGCGGATGGCATACCCGACCAGGAACTCATGGAAAAGGAACGCCGGGATGCCCTGGCGCGGCTGCTGGATTCACTCGACGCCGAGTCCCGGGAGATCGTGATGCTGCGCTTTTTCCAGAAAATGGCCGCAAAAGACATTGCGGAGGTGGTCGGCAGCACCGAAGGCGCCGTGCGTACGCGGATTCATCGTATTTTAAAATCGCTTCGTGAGAAGAGTCTGGCGACGAAGGATCATTTGTGAGAGACCGTGAGTATGACATAAGCCTCGACGTCCTGGCCGACGGTCTGGAGGGGCGGCTTTCCGAAGCGCAGCTGGCGGAGCTGCGGGAAGCGCGGGCAGCGTCGGCCGAGGTTCGGGCCAACTACCTGTGGTTGCAGCGGGCAGCCCACGATCTCGAACTCATCGGTGAAGAATCCGTCAAGGAGGCCCCGGAAATTGATGTCGTGGAGGCAGTCCTGCGCGCGGTAGACAAGGCGGCCGCCTCGGAGAAGACGGCCCGCCTGGCGGCGCGGGAGCCGCAGCGCCCGTCCTTTGTATTCTGGGGCAGGGCAGCGCTGGCGGCAGCCGTTCTGGCGATGGTCTTTGGGATGGTGCTCGAATTGGGCGGTTTCATGCCGCCTGAGCCTGCGGCGCCGGCAGTTTCTCAAGTGCCTGAGCTCCCGGTCACCCCGGTCGAACAAATGGCGACGGCGCTTCCGGGCGAGGTATCAGGTTCTGAACGCCTGGACGATGCCGTGGAGCGGCTGGCGCAAGAGATTACTGAAAAGCTGGACACCTCCTCGAAGCACGCCGGCCGGGGCGATTTTCTCGCCACGGCCGCACCGGTGCTGAGCAGTGTGACGCAGAACGACGTGGTGGCCCTGCGCCAGGCGGCGATCTCCGAACCGGGCGCGTGGGTGCGCCTGAAACGCATGGCGACGCTGGATGCCGCAACCGCAGCAGAGGTGCTCGAGAATCCCGATCTGCCGCCGGACGCCATGGTCGGCGTTGCGGCCTCGCTGCCGGACGAAATGGCCCGCCAATGGCTGGTGACCGCGGTGGGGCGGATGGATCAGCAAAAACCGTACGCGAGGCTGGCCCTTGCGACCACCTATGTGACACACGCCGCGCCTACGGCGGACCTGCCGGCGCCGGCGCTGTTTGATGGGATGAGTGAAAGTGATTTGCGGGCGTTTCTGGCTGAAATGGCAGCACTCCAGGAAGCTGACCCCGAAAATGCCCTGCTGGATGCATTGCAGGCGGGCGCCCTGCTGCGCCTGGGTGATACCGAAGGGGCGCTCGCCGCGCTCGCGAACCTGCAGGGCAAAGGAGTGGCCACCGCCTATGGACTCGACGCCGCACGGTCGCGGCAACTGGCGCTGGCCGCAGCCGGCATGCCCCAGGAATCCGCGCGCATGTTGAGTGCGGTGCTCGCAGGCTCGGATCAATATAATATGCTTTGCGATCTCGCACGCGATCTGGTACAATCCGGTCAAGCCTATGAGGCTCAAGGTGATCCGGATACCGCGCAGCGGATTTATGAAGCCACCCAGCGCTTGGGGGAGCAAGTGACGGGAAACACCCGGCTCAGCGAGGAGTCTCTCGCGGGGATTGACATCCAGCGGATGGCCATGGAAGGCTTGGAAGCCTTGTACGCCAACCGCGGCCTCGCGAGCGAAATGGAGCGATTGACGTCCTCTGCTCTCGCGCTCGTCAGCCAGATTAACAACCTGGGGGGAATGCTGGAATCATTGGATCGGTTATTCCTTGGCGGAGGCGATAGCAGCTTCTGGAGCCAGCTCTCCGCGCAGATTCTTGAGCTCGGAGACTTGGCTTTTTTTGAAAGTGCTCCATGATGACGGGAGGGCCATACGGGAACGAATGTAAAAAGGGGTTCCCTTATTTCGAAAAAACCTGTAGAATAGCGCCGACGGTTCCACCGAAGCGGTGGATTTTGTTGGGGATAAGCCCGGAAATTCTGGGTGGACGCCAAAGTACCGAGGAAGCAGGAAGGAGGTGAAACGCCACATGAAGCACGTCACGATAGTGTCGAAGCCTGCCAAGGCTGCGCAGACCGCATGGGTCGACCTGAAAAACGTCTTTGGGTTTGATCTGGGGTTTATCGACTTGTCGAGCCCCCTGACGACGGGTCAAGCCCACTGGATTCTGGACGAGATCAACAACGCTCTGACGAAGTAAGTGCACGAGCGTGAAGCCCAATCACGGGGTCGTGTGCGAAACAGCGGAAGGAGAGTGGGCGTACGTGGTTTTCACCTTGGTCAGTCCACTCCAAGAGTTTCCGTGAAGCGGCGGCCCGCTGTGGGCGTCTGATGCAGGGTATGTGAGCTTTCGAGCCCGCGTCCGGCACGGCTGCGTACGGCGGGGAAACGCTCAAGAAAGGTATGGAGAAATGAAACATCTGAAAAAGGTCACCAAGCCGTCTCAGGCGGCGATCTGGCAGTGGCCGGGAGAGGTCCTGGCGGTGAAGCAGGGCTGGATCAATGCGGTCAGCGATCCTGCGCCGGGAATGAACCCGACGAAACCCACCGAAGTGTAATAAACTCATGTCGTGGCGGGGCGCCAGGCGCCCCGCAGCTGTGAGCCTGGTTTGGTTTGCGCCACGAAGCGCGCAGACTGTGGAGGGAGGTTAAACCCCATGAAGCATATCGCTCGCGTTTCGAAAGCGACGCCGGCAAAAGCGCAGACGATTGATCTCAAATCGCTGCTGTTCGAGCCGGGTATCCTTGGTTTCAACGAAATTGGTGATTTCGCCACGTGGAGTGCGAACACCGTTGCCGGCTGGTTCGGCTTCTCGGTTGCCCCGGCCAAGTCCGGTGCGTGAGTCTCGAAGCGCTTTTTTAAGCTGACTTCGAAAAGCCCAGCTTGTCATACGGCTTTGCGTCCGCGAGCCGGAACCGAGGTATAGTGTTCCGGCTCGTGGGCGTTTTTTGTCTCTACCAGCCACAGGACGCGCCCACCGCAGCCCGGATTTTTCCCGCGGGTCCCATTGTACCCATTCGTTCGTGTTAGGATTAAGAGAACATGAGCAAACGGGAACGAGGCGGCTGGATACTGCTGCCTGACTATTCGGAGGTGAGGCCGTGGAGAATTTTGACTATTTCAACCCTACGCGCATTGTCTTTGGCAAAGGCACGATCGCGCGCGTGGCCGCGCTGGCCCCGAAGGACACGCCGATTCTGATGACCTACGGCGGCGGGTCGATCAAGAACAACGGGGTGTACGCACAGACGAAGACGGCACTCCAGGGGTTTGATGTGAAGGAATTCGGAGGGATTGAGCCCAATCCCCGCTACGAAACGCTGATGCAGGCCGTGGAACTGGCCCGCCGCGAGAACATCGGCTTTCTACTGTCGGTCGGCGGCGGCTCGGTGCTGGACGGCACGAAATTCATTGCGGCAGCGATACGCTTTAAGGGCAGCGACCCCTGGGACATCCTCGCCAAACGAGCGAAGGTTGACGACGCGATCCCGCTTGGCGCCATCCTCACGCTCCCGGCAACCGGATCTGAAGCGAACGGCACCGCGGTCGTGTCGCGCGAGTCGATCCGCGAAAAACGGGCCTTCTTCAGCGAAAAGGTCTATCCGCGCTTCTCCATCCTGGATCCCGAGACCACGTTCACACTGCCGCCGCGCCAGACCGCCAACGGGGTGGTCGATGCGTTCATCCACGTGATGGAACAATACATGACCTACCCGGTCAACGCCCCGCTCCAGGATAGGCAGGCCGAAGGGCTCCTCCTGACGCTTGTGGAAGAAGGGCCGAAAGTCATGGCGCAACCCGGCGACTACGAGACCCGGGCCAATATCATGTGGGCGGCCACGCAGGCGCTCAATGGCCTGATCTCGTGCGGCGTGCCGCAGGACTGGGCGACGCATGGAATTGGCCATGAACTGACGGCCCTGTATGGATTGGACCATGCGCAGACCCTGGCTGTGGTACTCCCCGCCTTGCTTCGGCACCAGCGCGTCCAGAAGGCCAAAAAACTCCTGCAGTACGCCGAGCGGGTCTGGGGTATCGTCGAAGGCGCCGAGCAGCAGCGTATCGAGGCCGCCATCGACAAAACCGAGGAGTTTTTCCGCTCGCTTGGGGTGAAAACACGCCTCAGTGAGTACGGCATCGCCAAAGGCTACGATGAGGTCGCCAAACGGCTGGGCGCCCGGGGCAGCGCCCTCGGTGAACACGGCGACATCGGCCCAGCCGAAATTGACGCTATCCTGGCGCTATGCGCCGCGTAAGAGCGCCATGGGAAGGTAGTGGCGACTGCAGTGCGCGCGATAGATCCTGCCCGGACACTTTCGTATCGTGGTATCATCGTTGACTCAATCTGACGGAACGCTTAAACCACGCGGGGAACGCGAGTCATGTCGAAAATCCACGAAAACCGGCCGGGCGCGAGACGCCCGGTCCTGCGTATCATGATTCGATGGACGTTTCGGGCCATCCTGGCGCTCATCCTGATTGCGGGCATCGCGTTTGTGTTTGCCTTTCGAGGCGCACTCCACAACCGTTTTGTCCGGTTTCCAGCCGAGGCACGGGCCTGGCAGGCGCTCCAGGCACAGCGGCTTGATGTGGCGCTTGATCACGGATACACCGATTTCCGGGGGGTCTGTCACAGCCACTCCCTCATCTCCCACGATTCGCAGGTGCCATTTGAAGAAATTCAGCGCGTCTTGAAAGAAACCGGGCGCGATTTCATCCTGATGTCCGACCATTGCGTGGACGGGAAAGCGGATTATTCGCTCCAATGGGATGGCGTGCGGGATGGCATCTTGTTTGTCCCAGGCTACGAGATGCCGGGGGGATTCATGCCGTGGGGTCTGCCACGGGACACGGTGCTGCAGTGCAGCGAAGAGCCTCATGCGCTGGCGGGCCGGATCGATGAGGCCGGAGGGCTTTTGTTCTTCGCGCATTCCGAGGAAGAGCGCCTCTGGGACCTGCCGCAACTCGTGGGTATGGAGATCTACAACATCCACACCGACTTCAAGGACGAGAAGGGGTTCGGCGCGCTCCTGCCGGACATTGTCTTGAGCATCCGAAAATATCCCGACCACGTCATGCGGCTGATCTTCGACCGGCAGACCGCCATCCTCGAGCATTGGGACCGCCTCAACCGGGATCGGGACATCGTGGGCATTGCCGCCAACGATTGCCATCAGAACAACGGCGTTGTGGCGCGCTACACGGAGCGGGATACGCTGCTCCTCGAAGATACCAGCCCCGACACCATCGGCGAATATGAGCTGAACTGGTGGAAACGGCTGGGGCTTCGCATGCTGTTCGGCCCGCTCGAGCCCGGCCGCGAACTGTTCCGGTTTGAACTCGATCCCTACGAGCGGATGGTCCGCTTTGTGAGCACCCACATCCTGGCGCACGAACTCTCACAAGAGGCCATCCTGGAGTCTCTACGCGAAGGCCGGGCGTTTGTCGCTTTTGACGTGCTTGCCGACAGCACCGGCTTCGCATTTCTGGCGGAGTCCGCCAGCGGCCGCGCCGTGATGGGCGAACGCCTGCCCCTGGGGCCGGATCTTCACCTGCGCTGCGGCTCACCCGTGCCATGCCGGTTCACGGTCGTGCATGACGGGACCAGGGTATACCAGTCGGAAGGCCGCGAACTCGACTGGCCCGTCACACAGCCGGGAAAATACCGCATCGAAGCCGAAGTCCTTGTCCAGGACTCCTGGACCCCATGGGTGTACACCAACCCCATTGAGATCGTCGCAAACGAAACCGCACCCGCAGAGCGTCCTTGAGCCACAGGGTCGTCCGGCGTATACGCACCCTGCCTGAGGCTGCAAAACCGGGCCGCACCGCTTCACTGAGCCAGCCAAGCCCTTTGTTTTCTTATCAGGCATGGGAGGTATCCTGAGGGGCAGGCCCCTGTGCCTGCCCTTCTTCAGGCGCAAAGCACACCCTCACGACCACCCAATGCAACCCAGATGGAACTCTTGCTCATCTGGACCCACAAAACCGGGAATTTTTTGGAGAAAAGTCTTGAATGTCAGGGTCTTGACGAAACGTCGATACACCGTTACAATGGCCCCGACACAATAAGGCATCCGGCCTAGGGCACTAAGGCGCGTCCCAGGCCACAGGCCAGGCACAGGTTAGCCTGCGGCGAGGGGGCCTTGCAAAGGAGGTGTGAAAGACAATCATCCTACTCCGTTTCTTCCGCGAGCAGTGGCAACGAAAATTCTCCGTGGCGTGGTCATTTGGTCGAATTGGAAGGATACGTGCGATGAAAAAACATGGTTTCACATTGATCGAAACTGCTGGTGGTTATCGCCATTATCGGGATCCTGGCGGCTATCCTCCTGCCGGCCCTGGCGCGCGCCCGCGAGGCGGCTCGCCGCGCGACCTGCGCCAACAATCTCAAACAAATGGGATTGGTCTTCAAGATGTACGCCAATGAAAGCCAGGGCGAAAAATGGCCGAGCATGGTCAAGGCTTTCCCGAACGTCATGCTGCCGACGTGTCGTATAGACAATCCTGCTGCCGTGTACAACTGGATCAACCGCTTCTTTAACGGCCCGTCGGTGTATCCGGAATATCTGACAGACGATAACGTCCTCATTTGCCCGTCTGATGGGGACGGCTGGACCCGTGTGGAATCCGACGGCTGGCGGAAGCCCAATGTCATGCTCCCCAACGGCGGTATCGACCCCTGCCGTTTCTGGGAAATTTCGTATGAGTACTACGGCTGGGCTCTCACCGCCGATAATGTGGTCCAGCCAGGGAGGGATCTGAACCGGTGGCCGTTCCCCCAGACTGATTTCGACGCCGGGTTCATGGTCGCTGCGGAATGTCTGTTCTCTGGCCGACCTTCCGCGCAGCCAGGCGGCAGCATGTTCCCGAACAATGGGATCTCAGTTTCTGCCAGAAACAACTGGGAAAATAACAGACGTGGCAATGCTTTCGAAGGGGACGTCACCTACACGAGTTATCCGACGATGTCAGAGAAGACAATGTATCGTCTCCGCGAAGGCATCGAGCGGTTCATGATCACCGACATCAACAACCCGTCCGGCAGCGCGAAGGCGCAATCGGAAATCCCGGTAATGTGGGACTTGGCCTGGACGACGTCGGACCCAGTAAACGGCTGGAGCTATTTCAACCACATCCCGGGCGGCAGCAACGTGCTTTACATGGACGGACACGTCCAGTTCGTTCGCTTCCCGGGCGAATGGCCGGTCTGCAAGGCGTATGTGCAAATGATGAACCTGCTGGCGGTGCTTATGGGGTTACCGTGATGTGACGCGCGGCTTCGAGACCGGGCTCGCCGTGGCCTGTCTCGCGCAAGCCGAAGAGGAATGCTGAAAACGTCTAAGGGCGCGCGGGCATCGTACCGCACGCCCTTTGTCATGCCCGGGCAACCCGGGTCCATCCAAATTACGCAGCGCGTAGCGCAGGCATCTTGCCTGCGTTCTTCTCTTATGTAGGGGCAGGCCCCTGTGCCTGCCCTGGATCAGGGCGGATGCATGGGGGCTATCCGGATGGGCCGCCTCCGGATTAAGACAGGCGGGATTCTCTCGCAACCTGTTCCAATTCGTGGCACGCGGGACGTTCGACGCGTATACTCTCGGGGGAACATGAATTCCAGGCACGACCCACAGGGAGAGACTCTATGCACCAGATAGCATCGCTCCTCTTGATTCTGACGGCGCAGACGTCCGGCGAGACCGTATTGGCACAGGATGGTTCTACCGCCTGGGTGATTGTCGTCGCCGAAGATGCCCTCGCCCCCGAAAAAACCGCGGCCGCGGAACTGCAGGAACATCTCCAGGCGGCGACGGGCGCGGTGTTTCCAGTACAGCATTCAGCAGCATCGGAAGCGAAGGCCATCGTCGTGGGGCCATCGCCGCTGCTGGCGGAAGCGTATCCGGATCTCGACCTGGGCGCGCTGGGCCGGGACGGGATCGTGATGAAATCGAGTCCGGCGCGCATCTATCTGGCGGGCGGGCGGCCACGGGGGACCCTGTATGCAGTCTATACCTTTCTGGAAGAGGTAGTGGGTTGCCGGTGGTGGTCATCGACCGAGCGCTATGTGCCCGAGAAGCCTGCGCTCACGGTGCCGGCGCTGGACACGGTCCATGTGCCGCAACTGATCTACCGCGAAGCGTTTTACCGGGACGCGTTTGACGGGGTTTACGCCGCTCGAAATAAATGCAACGGGCATTTTGAGAAAGTTCCGGAAGAATACGGCGGACACTACAATATTCTGGGCTGGTGCCACACGTTTTTTCAGCTGCTGCCCCCGGAGACGTATTTTGCTGAACATCCCGACTGGTACAGCGAGATCCACGGCGAGCGGCGCGCAGAACGCACCCAATTGTGCCTGACGAACGAAGCAATGCGCGCTGAGTTCATCAAGAAAGCGCTGGAGTGGATTCGCCGGAATCCTGAGGCGGGGCTGATCTCGATCTCCCAGAATGACTGGCACGGCTACTGCCAGTGCGCGAACTGCCGTGCCCTGGATGAAGCGGCAGGGTCGCCCTCGGGTTCCCTGCTGCACTTTGTCAATGCGGTGGCCGCGGAGATTGAGAAGGAGTTTCCGGACTTCCTCATCTCGACACTCGCCTACCAGTACACACGAAAAGCGCCTGTGGGCGTGACGCCGCGGCACAACGTGATCATCCGGCTGTGCTCGATCGAGTGTTCGTTTTCTCAGCCGCTTGCGATCGGGGACCAGAACATCGAATTCAAACGGGACATGGAGGCCTGGAGCGCAATTGCGCCGCGCCTTTTTGTGTGGGATTACGTGACAAATTTCCGCGACTACATCATGCCGCATCCGAACCTGCGCGTGCTGGCGCCGAACATCCGGTTTTTTGTGGCGAACAAAACGGCGGGCCTGTTTGAACAGGGGGATTCGGGTTGCTCGATCAGTGATTTCCCTGAATTGCGGGCCTGGCTCCTGGCGCATCTGATGTGGGAGCCGGAGCGGGACGCCGACGCGCTGATCGATGAATTCCTGCACGGATACTACGGTCCCGCCGCGGAGCCGTTGCGCGCATATATCGACCTCATCCACGATGCCGTCGAGCGCTCCGGCGTATATCTGCGGTGTTACATGAGCGATACAAAGGAATGGCTGCCGGTAGAGGACGCGATCCGAGCCATGCAGCTGTTCGATGAGGCGGAAGCGCGCGCCAAAGAAGATCCCGTGGTTGCGACACGGGTGGCGCGGGCGCGCATGCCGCTGGATAACGTGGTTTTGAACCGGCATCGTGAGATCGCGCGCGCGGCGAAACAGGCCGGGGCGGCGGTCGAAGTTCCAGCCGACCCCACGGCTTTCGCCGAACAGTTTATTGCCCGGGCAGAAGGTTTCGCAGCCAACAGCTATCGGGAAGGCCGCGATTTTGCTGAATACGCGCGGATGCTCCGCCTGCGTTTCCGTCCGGCAGGGCCGCTTCCGGCGGCCTGCGTGGGCCTTTCCGAAGATGATTATGTCGTGATTGAAGACAACCTGTTCAATCTGCATGGAGTCAAGAGCGGATGGAGCCAGCTCGTGGACGATGCCGCTGCAGCAGATAAGGCCGCGGCGCGCATGCCGGCAAACCATACGCAGTGGGCGGTACAGTATGAGCTCCGGGACGAGGTGTCCGAGGGGGAACGCTGGCAGTGTTACGCGGAAGTGCGCTGTGATGCGAAGGCATCCTCGGGCGTGGCGCTGGCGGTTGGCTTGTATGACGCGACCGGCAAAAAACACATAGTGCAACGCCGTGTGCCGATCGCCGACGTGGCTGGCGCGGACTACAAAACAATCGATCTTGGTACGCATGCGCTCGCGCCGGGGATGTATTTCTGGGCGGCGCCCGTGAACAACCCCGACGAGGTCGACGCGATTTATGTGGATCGGTTCTATCTGCTGCGCAAACGTTGAGAGTCGGCGGCGCAGACGTCGAAAATCCTGCGTTGTGTTTGAATTCGAGTTGTGCTGTAATCTGGCGTTTCAATGATGGCATGAAAGGCCGTAGCAGCCGGGGAATACTGGGGAGCTGAGATCGCATGAGCTACGCGGAGTTGGTGGAACAGTTCAAAAAAGCGCGGGTTATGGTGGTGGGGGACATCTACCTGGACGAGAATGTCTATGGCGCCGTGACAGGCGTCAGTCTCGAAGCCCCAATCCCCGTGTATGAAGTGCATGAGAAGCGGCACAATCCCGGTGCGGCGGGAAATGCCGCCTGCAATGTGGCCTCACTGGGCGCGACGACCTACATGGTGGGTTACGTTGGCGATGATGTGAATGCGGCCATCGTGCGCCGCGAATTTGCGGTCCGCAACGTCAATACGGACTACGTGGTGACTGATCCGACGCGCCCGACGAACACCTACGGCAAACTGCGCGCGGGCGGGTTCAATATCCCGAGCCAGGAGATCCTGCGGACCGACACGCCGTCTCCCACGTTCATCTCGGGCGCGGTCGAAGATCAGGTCGTCGCCCATATTGAAAAACTGGCGCCAGAGGTGGATGCCATCGTGGTTGTTGACCAGGTGTCTTCCGTGGCGACGGAACGCGTGCTGGCAACCGTGGTGGACTGCGCCCGCCGGCACAAGGTGCTTACGGTGGGCGATTCGCGTGCCCGCGCGGGCGCCTTGAAGGGATTTGACGTTGTGGTGCCGAACGATCGCGAGGCAGGCATCGGCGCCGGCATTGAGGTGGTGGATGAGGCGAGCCTGGATGCGGCCGCCGAACGGCTGCTGCAAATCGCGGCGGGCGCCCTGATCACACGCGGACCTGCGGGCATTCGCGTGTACCGGCCTCAGGCGGAGCCGGTCGATGTCCCGATCGCCATTGCGCCGGATGCCGTGGTGGACGTGACGGGCGCCGGCGACACGGTGACGGCGGCTGCGGCGCTCACGCTGGTGGCGGGTGGTTCGCTCGAAGACGCAGCCGTACTGGGCAATGCGGCGGCAGGTGTTGCCGTCGTGCAGCCGGGCGTCGTCACGGTATCAAATGCGGAACTCCTCGATGCACTGGCGTCGTCGGGCGCGCCCTCGAAGCTCAAGACCGTGGATTCGCTCAAACGCATTCTCGAAGAGCTGCACCGGGACGGAAAGCGCGTCGTCTGGACGAACGGCTGCTTTGATCTTATCCATGTTGGACACATCACGTACCTTCAGCGCGCGTCGGCGCTGGGCGATGTGCTGGTGGTCGGCCTCAACAGCGATACGTCCGTAAAACAGAACAAGGGCCCCGATCGCCCCATCATTCCCCAGGAGAATCGAGCCGTTGTTCTGGCGGCCTTTGAGTGCGTGGATTACATTGTCATTTTTGATGAACCCACCCCAATGCGGCTGCTGGAATACCTCAAGCCGGATGTCTACGCCAAGGGGGGGGATTACTCGATTGACACCATCGTTCAAGAAGAGCGACGCTTGGTCGAAGGATATGGCGGAGAGATCGCCATCATCTCGGGAGTCGAGGGCCAGTCCACCACGCAAATCGTCAGCCGAATGACGGGGCACTAGGCATCGAAGCGCTGCTGCGGCAAAGAGCTATAACCAGTTTATTCAAAATGCTTTAGGGTTGTAAACCTCGAAAGGCATCTATGAAATCCCGCGATTTGCGCGGGATTTGCGGCAGACAGGCTGTTTGCGCAGTTTTGTCAAAAATGCCTGATTCGAGTATAATTTATTGTGACCTGAGGTTCTCAACGGGGGATTCCCTATGGAACTCAAAGGCGAGGCAGTGGCGATCCCGCCTCAGCAACTCATGCCCGTGCCCGTAGCCTGCCTGAGGGAAGAAACGGTCACGAGCTTCAGCCTGTATATTCAGACGCAGGGCGGGCAGCCGCCTGTGCTTTACCGGGACAAGCATCTGCCTTTTACGGACAACGACCGCCGCCGCCTTGAAGAGCACAACATCAAATACTTGTTTGTGGATACCCGCGAAGAAAAGGCGTACCTGCGGTATCTCGAGAAGAATCTCGGGGCCATTCTGGGCGATCCCGAACTCCCCCTCGAACACAAGACGGATGTGGTATACGTGTCGGGCCGTTTCCTCATGCGGGAAGTCTTCGCCGATCCGCGCGCAGGAGACACGGTTAATCGAAGCAAGGCCTATGTGCAGTTGACCTATGAGTTCCTCTCCCAGGAGAAAACCGCCTTTGCTCAACTCCTTCGCATCACTTCATATGACTATTACACCTATACCCACAGCATCAACGTCTTTGTGTTCAGCATTACCCTGGCGCAGCGCGCGGGTGCGTTTTCGCCACAGGAATTGAAGGACTTCGGCACGGGCGCGTTGCTGCACGACATCGGGAAAAGCCTCATCGACCCGTCCATCGTGAACTGTAAAGGCAAGCTCACGCTGGAACAGTGGGAGGAGATGAAGCGCCATCCCCTGCTGGGGTGCCGGATTCTGTCGGGGCACAACGGGATTAGTGCCGCCGCGCTGGATATTGTCCGCTACCACCACGAAAAGGTGAACGGTTCCGGGTATCCCGAGCAGCGCGACGCGAAGACGCTCTCTCCTCTGATTCGCATCTGCACCATTGCAGACATTTTTGATGCGCTGACGACCCGGCGCTCGTACAAGGACGCCGTGACGACGTTTGAAGCGTTGAGGATCATGAAAGATGAGATGGCGGATCAGCTTGATGCTGATTTATTGCAGACGTTCATCAAGATGATGGGTTCACCCTGACCCGCCGCGCGCGCTTAGCGGGGGGCAGCTTCGAGTATGCTGGGCCCGGTGCTGGTGCCGATGCGGGTTGCACCCGCCTCGATCAGCGCGATGGCGTCACCATAGGTCCGCACCCCGCCCGCGGCTTTGATGCCCATCTGCTTCCCGACAACTTCGTACATGAGGGTCACATCCTGAATGGTGGCGCCGCTGTCGCCGAATCCCGTGGAGGTCTTTACAAACGCAGCGCCCGAACGCAGGCTCATCTGGCATACGGCCACCTTTTCTTCTGTGGTCAGGTAGCTGGTTTCCAGGATGACTTTAATGGGGATGCCCCGTACGGCCCGGACGATGCTGGCGATTTCTTTTTCGACATAGTCGTGAAAGCCCGATTTGAGCGCGCCGATGTTGATGACCATGTCGAGTTCCTGGGCGCCATGCCGTACGGCTTCCTGCGCTTCTTCGATTTTGATCCGGGCGGTATTGGCTCCAAGAGGAAATCCAATGGTGGGATCCACCACGACGGCGGTGCCTGCGAGCCGTTTGGCGCAGTAGGCGGTCCAGATGGGGTTGATGGATACGGATGCAAATCCAAACGCCGCTGCTTCATCGCACAATTCGGTGATGTCGAGCTGGGTGGCATAGGCTCGCAACTGGGTGTGGTCGATCATTCGTGCCAATTGTTTTTGTGTCAGACGCAACGAAGGTTTCAGGGGGCTGTCGCTGACCATGATTCGCTTCCTGTGTTCGCGCTTTCGAGTTCCTTGTCTGTGCCGAAAGACGTGGTATTGTAGCTCGAAACCCGACATAAATTCTCAGCTGCGTTATCCCAGGCCTGGCGTGGATGCGAATCCCTGCGTGAGAGACAGCCTTTTAGGCGCATATATCCGGGCAAATCCGGCCTGTTTCCCACAGCCCGGGCGAGTGTGGCCCGGCAGGCTTAATCCAAGTGGTCTGTTTTCGCCAATTTGCAGTTGAAGCGAGATAGACTGGTTGGTAAAATTCCGTCACATCCCCTGGCGGTTGTGGAGCGGACTTGCGGGCATGAAGAGCAGGTTTCGGGAGCATGGTGTGCGGTTCTGCGCGTTGGCGGTCCTTTTGGGCGGCGCAATGGGTTGCATGGGCTGCACGCCGTCCGGACGGGCGGCCGTACCCTCGCAAACGTCAATGGATGCCGCGCGGGAATCCTCTGCCGATGGAGAATCCGGTTCCGTGGGGGCCGCAGAGCCTGCGGAACCCATGACGGCGGATACTGGCGGGCGTCTTCATCAGACCCTGCACTATCAGGCGATGGCTACGGATTTCGAGTTCACGCTGTATGCGGAACCCCGGGCCAAAAGCACGACGGAGGTGGTGCGGATTGCAGACCTCGCCATGCAGGCCGTGCGCGACCTCGAAGAGCAAATCAGCCAGTGGAAGCCGCAGAGCCAAGCCACCTACATCAACCGGCACGCCGGCGTGGAGCCGGTCAGGGTGTCCTTCGAAGTCTTCAACCTCTTGCAGACCTGCAAGACGGTGTATCAAGAAACCGGCGGAGCGTTTGATGTATCGGTGGGACCCCTGCTCAAACTCTGGGGGTTTTACAAAGGGGAGGGCCATCTCCCTTCGCCAGACGAATTGCGCGAAACCGTGGAACACGTCGGTCTGGACAAAGTCTTGCTGGACGAGGCCGAACGGACAGTGTCATTTTCCGTACCGGGCATGCACCTCGATTTTGGCGGTATCGGTAAAGGCCTCGCCCTGGACGCCGCCGCGGAAGTAATTAGAAATTATGGGGTTAGCTCGGCAATCCTCCATGCGGGCACGAGCACGGTGCTGGCAATTGGCGCCCCGCCGGGGACTTTCGGGTGGACAGTACGCATTCGGAACCCGTATAATACCACTGAGTATATAGATGAAGTCTGCCTCAAAGACGAGAGTCTGTCGACGTCCGCGAGCTACGAGAAATGGTTTGAGTTGGACGGTAAGAAGTATTGCCACATCGTGGATCCGCGGACAGGCCTCCCGGTAGAAGGCATGATCAGCGCGACCGCCATCGTGTCGTCCGGTACGCTTTCCGACGCGCTGAGTACGGCGTTCTTCGTCATGGGCGCTGAAGAAACCCAGAAGTACTGCAATGAGCACCCCGGTGTGCGGGCCATTCTCGTGCCTCACAGCGGCAGCGAACTGAAACCGAGGCGCATTGGGTTTGATGCGCCGTGAGGAGTGGTCATGAAGGAAAAATACAGCAGCAGGCACAAACTTTCCAGGCGCAATTTCATGGCTACCGCAGGCGCGGCGGCTGGAGTGATGATCGCGTCAGGGTATTCGCCGTTCTCGTATGCCCAGAACGATCGGGTGCGTGTAGCCAGTATCGGCACGGGCGGGCAGGGCTGTCTGCATCTGCGTGACGGCCTGGCGCGCGCGAAGAACATTCAAGTGGTCGCGGTATGCGACGTCTATCAGCCTCACCTGCAGGGCGGCTGGATCGTCGCCGGGCGCGACAAAAATATGAAGCAGTACCGGGATTACCGGAAAATGCTTGATGAGATGGGCAAGGAAATCGACGCGGTTGTTATCGCGACGCCCATTGACACGCATCACGAAATCGCGATGAATTGCCTGGACGCAGGGAAGTATGTGTTCTGCGAAAAGACCATGTGCTATGCGGGGCCCAGAGCTTCGCTTGAAGAACACGTGCAGCAAAACCGCGATCTCGTGCAGAAGGTTCACGAGACGGGCAAATTCCTTCAGATTGGACATCAGCGCCGCTACAACCCCGACTACAACCACGCGTTGAAGCTGGTGTGGGACGAGGGCATCATCGGGCGCATCCATCACATCGACGCCCAGTGGCACCGCAACAACGACTGGCTGCGCCCGCTGCCGCCGGCATCCAGTTTCGACGACGAGATGAAATCGCTCGTGTGGCCTTTCCTGACCAAGGAGATGAGTTCGCATCCCAGCTTCAACAAACTCTCGGACACCGAGAAAGAGCGACTCATCATGGACGGCCATATCAATTGGCGCATCTACACCGAACGTTCCGGTGGCTTGATGACCGAATTGGCGACCCACGCGCTCGATGTGGTCAACTGGTTCCTGGATGCCAATCCGACCAAAGTGGTCGGCTATGGCGGCATCGACTACTGGCGCGATGGACGTACGGCGTTCGACAATATCAATGTCTGCTTCGAATACAACCTCGAACCGGGCAAAAGCCGGGCGCACGCGCCCATCGAGCCGCGCGGCGAGCTTCACAGCGATGCGCGCAATGACGCGTATTGCGTGCGGACCATGTATTCCAGCATCACGGCCAACGCGCAGCGCGGCGCCAGTGAATGGATGCAGGGCGACAAAGGCACCCTGCGGCTCACCGAACTGGGCTGCCTGTACTACCGCGAAGCCACCGCTGATGTGAAATGGGCCGCCGAAGGCCGAAAGGATGCCGCGGAAGAAAACGCGATCATCGTCACGACCGGCGGAACGCGCGAATTGAGCAACGAAGCCGTGAAAAACGCTGAACCCGTTCTGGTCGATACGGACCGGAGCGTGGACCAGCTGCAGTTCGAAGCGTTCGCGAGCGACATCCGGAATAACGGCACGCCGCGCGCAAACGTCATGGTTGGGTTGAAATCGGCTATCTGCGCGTTGAGCGGCATGATGGCAATGCGACAGGCCGCGAAGGGCGAGGTTGCCGAGGTCAATATCAAGCCCGAATGGTATCAGTTCGATTTCGAGGTCGAAGACAGCTCGATGTACGGGCCGCCAGTGGAAGTGTAAGTGCGAAGTGGGCCGCGTATGCGGCCCCTTCTTATTGCAGTCTCTCCCGCCGTGCCGGTTGACGCGGGTACGGGGGCTCCTCGCTGGCGTTCTGGTGAAGTAGAGTGCTGCGCCGGGAAGGGGAAGGGGAGTAGAATTTTGCTGCGACGAGGTGAATGCGCCCGTCCGCACGTTAACGAAACAGGGAGCAGGCCGGATTAATTCCTGTGATCGCCTGGGGAAAGGAACACGTCAGCATGCGCAAGTCAGCAGTCCGCTGGGCATTTTTCGCTGGGGTCGCGGCGTTCGCTGCCGCCGCGATGGCGGCCGATGAGACCGCGACGTCGTACAGTACACGCGAGCTCGAGAAATACGTGGGGAGAGCACTGGTCAAAAACGGCCGCGCCCAGGCGGCCGACATCATCCCGATGCTCCCGCAATCATGCCCGCCCTTCTATTTGCGCGATGAGCACAACCAGATCATCGACCCGACCATTGAAGAAGATGTAAACCGCCCGGTCAATTTCCGGCAGACCTGCGGCGGCCCTGCCTGCCACGACGTGCAGCGCATCACCGAAGGCTTCCACTTCCAGATGGGCGCGCAGGAGTTGTATCCGGCGAGCAAGCCGGGAGAGCACAATCCTGTCGACAAAGGCCCGGCTTACTTCGGGAAATGGCGTATATTCGAGCAGCGCGAACTGGCTCCCATGAATTTCACCGACCCCGCCCAGATCGATGAGACGCCTTTTGAATGGATTCAGAACGAAGGTGTGTTTCATCCCGGCGGCGGGCCTGCCGAGTACGACCGGGTCGGGCGCCGCTACGACATCGTCCAGACCCAGGATCCCGGCCTGGCGAGCGCCTATGAAGGCGACTATTACGGAGCGGAATGGGATCGAAGCGGTGTAGCCGGGCCCGATTGCCTGATCTGCCATCTCGAAACCTACGAATACTCGCTTCGGGCGCAACAGCTGAAAAAACACAATTACAAGTGGGCGGCCACCGAAGCCTCAGGCTTTGCGTCCGTCGAAGGCTCCGTTCAGGACGGTGACATTCCCAGGCTGCTATACAATAAAGAGATGTTCGGTGCGGACGGCAAAGTGCATCTGAAAATCCGCCGCCCGTCGGATCGAAACTGCCTGTTCTGCCATCACATGCTCGCCGTGCAGAAGCGCGGGCAGACCTGGCACGACAACTATATGCAGGACATGCACACGCAGCAGGGGCTGGCGTGCATCGATTGCCACCGGGGAGACATCCGGCACGATTTCGCCAAGGGCTATTCCTCCAGCATGCACGTGCGCGACGACCTGGACGGCAGCATCATGTCGTGCGAAGAATGCCACAACAACGAAGAATCTGGCGCGCCCAAATACGATCACCCAGGTTTTCCGAAGCTTCATATCGACCGGATGGGATGCGACTCGTGCCATATCCCGCGGACCGCGCTGTATTCGGCGACCGTGGTCGATACCCTCACCGGGAAAAATATCAAGCTCCCCCATGATTTCGATCCAAAGACCATCGCCAGCAAGCGCTTCAATGCCTTCTGGACTAAAACGCTGGTAAACGAAGTGGGAGCGGCCGCATTTCCGCTTACACCCGAAGAAATCGAACGCGCCGCAGGTTTCCGCATTCCGGTGGGCGATCCGGACTTCTGGAGCTATTTCGAGGATACCCCGGGCAAGCTGACTCCATGGGCGGAACGGCTGCGCGAGCAGGGGGCGATCACGGTAGCTCAGGCCGTGGGCGGCGAGGTCGACAACGACTACAAACGCACGCTCATGCTGCTCGCACTGAACCGGACGCTCGAAAAAGGCACCGAGCCGTCGTGCGTGTTTCGCGGCCAGGCCTACCGCCTCTACGGCGCTAAACTACAGATTATACCGAGTACGCTGAATGCGCCGCGCGTGGGTTACGTGAAGGAAAATCCGGTGTCATGGGCCTACCACGATTTTGGCGGCCAGCAGAAGCTCCGCGCGGAGCGCTACCAGCTGGGCGCGTTCTGGGCCTTTGACGACGGCGTAACCATTCGGCCCGTCTACATGAAAGAGGCGGCCGAGGCCTGGGAACTCCTGACGCAGGAGGAGTACAAGTATTACTACATTCCGGCAACGCCGTTGGACGGCCCGGTCGTATCCATGCCCGATCCCGCCACGGTGGAGCCGAAACAGTTCTCGAGCGCCTGGGTGAAGAAATTCCGGGCGTATGCCACATCGGAAATCGAACGCCTGAGCATTTACGACGACAACCTCGACAGCTTCCCTGAAGTCAACACCGAAAAGGAAATGGGCACTATGGCCTGGGCGCTCGTGCGTACCATGGCCCGCCTGCCCAAGCCCGAGCTTTATTACATTAAGGGCACAAGCGCTTACAGAATCGCCATTGAAGACGTCAATGACCCGCCGTTCGGAGAATCCTGGGAAGGCGTGGAGGCCATTCCTGACGGTGAACCCGGCCTGGCCAAATTCCGCTATGTCTACGATGAAGCCTCAGAGATCTGGCAGGTCGCCGAAGCGCCGCGGCCCATGAAGATGTTCAAATACGAAGTCGAGGAGGTCAACTTCGCCGCGTCAAGTGCATCGGATGAGAAAATGGCGGCACTGGCCGCCCTGGCCCAGCGCCTGCCCTGGACCCTGTCGCACGGCGTTGTCCCCCCGGAACAGGCGCTTGGCGCAAACGGATGTACCGACTGCCATTCGATGTCATCCGAATTCTTCTTCGGCAAAGCGATGATCGATCCATACGGGCCTGATGCGTTGCCGGTGACCCAGCCCAACTATGAAAAACTCAATTTCAGCACGGCCGATTTGGTTTTTGCAGCATTCCGTGAAGGTGTTTTGAAACAATATGCGCTGTGGAGCATTTTGCTTGTGCTCCTCGTGATCATCGGCCACTACGCCATGTTTGGCGCCAAAACCGGCCCGAACGAAGACAAGCTCGACACAGTGCGATTCACCACCTTTGAGCGCGTCAGCCATCTCGGACTGATGGTCTCGGTGAGCTACCTGTGTTTCACGGGATTCAGCTTCCTGTTGGGGCACAACGATTTTCTTGGTGAGCTGTCGCGTTATGTCCACCGGCTGGCGGGGTATGTCGCCGGGGTGTCTTTCACGTGCATCACTCTGGTGTGGGCCAAATCCATGCTGCCTGAAAAAGGCGACTGGGAATGGCTCATGCACATGGGCGGCTACCTCGGCGCCAAAGGCCATTTCCCTGCCGGAAAATTCAATGCCGGACAGAAGATCCTCTTTTGGATGGCTCTGGTGATGATTGCCGTGCTTGTGGTCACTGGACTGATCATGGGCCTGTGCCTGGGGCAGCGTTTCCCCATGCAGTCCGCGATCTACACAATCCATGGCCTCGCCGGCCTTGGCATGCTCCTGCTGCTCCTGGGCCACATCTACCTGGGGCTCTGCGTCAACCCCCACAGCGTACGGACAATCTTCGGCGGAATCGTCAGCTCGGTATGGGCCAAACGGCACCATCCCAACTGGGGTCCCGTGGCCGATTTGCCCGATCCCGATTGACATGGCCGGGGGCGTTTGATATAGTCCGGTTTCACACAGGGCGGTTAGCTCAGATGGTTAGAGTACTTGCTTGACATGCAAGGGGTCACTGGTTCGATTCCAGTACCGCCCACCATTAAATAGTTCGGGCTCAAGGTCTTACACAAAAGGCCATGAGCCCGTTTTTTTGTGCCGTTGACATTTATGCACTGTGTATGCTCCAAGCGCTCGCGGAGGGCATGCCGATGAGAAGCTGAATAGAGCAACGCGGCAAACGGGGCACCTGGTGGTATCCCGGCTTTTTCAATGGGCGGAAGTTCCGTGGATCCATCAAGACTACCGCAAAGAACGGGGCGGAACGCGAGCAACGTATCCGTGCTGCCAAGTACCAAGACTCGGCGCCCATGCCGGCCCACAAGCTGAATCCCACCGCCGGAGAATTCTGGACATTCACGAAGGCAAAGCGGACGCGCGATTTTCGGCGGCACGTGCAGCGGGTATCAATACATCCGGGTCACGCTTGAACTCGTGGATGAGCCCATGGGCATCGTGGGGCCTGCCCTGTCTGCGCCGACCGATGCCGATCCCGTGAAGGGCCTCCTGGATTTCGCCACTCTGCAGCGCCTGAGGTACTACGACATTCGAGTATCCGGGATCGTCGCCCGGGATGATAGCGCGCCGCGCGCCTGTGTGTGCGCCCGGCACCGTCCCGAGAGTGCACCGTGCTCATTGAGACGAGTGACGCGCCGCTGTCGGCGCCGCCCGTGTTCGTTTGCACGAGGTCGCCTGCCGCATCGCATCTTCGCGATACAACGTCTCAACACCCCTCACGAGCCTGCTTCGCCTGCCGCAGACACTCCCGCACCGTCGTGCGGCCCGTTCCCCAACTGTGAGCATTTTGCCGCCCGCTCAGACCCCCCCCAAACCGTAACCGATGCACTTCTTTGGTCTTACGCTGGGACAATCTCCTCTCCGGCGCGGACTACTTCCTGGTTCCCGAAAACCTCAAAAGATGGAGCATAGCCCTGTTGGATTGGACTAGCCCGCGTTGCCAAGACTTCTTCAGCAGCCTTCAGCGCGAAAGTGGTCAGATTCCCTCACAATGGTTGGGCGGAATCATTCGGGATCACCGGGAGGACTGGCTCGGAATACGCAGTCAGCCCAAAGCCCCCAAACCTAAGGGGCGGAGAAGAAGCTTTTGAGACACTCGCACGGCATTGGGACGGGGTCCTGCAAGGCAACGCAGGTCCAGTCCAGGCCCTCGCAAGAGGTTTTGAAGAAGCCAATGCATGCCTGAGAGCAGTGCCTCTTTCGCGCGAGGGCTACCATGCCATTTTAAGGTAGGCCAGCAGCCTGGATTTTCGCACGATACCCCTGTTCATTCTGTCTGAATATCGCCTGGGGCCCTCGCCTCTGCGAGGAGGCGCCAGAAACGCCGTAACCATACCTCCTCGGAGAACTCCGCACGAACAAATTCCTGGGCTCGTCCACTCATGTCTGCGGAGAGGCCATGGTCCCGCTGGACCCGCACGAGCGCATTCGCGAGCGCCCGTGCGTCGCCTTGCGGGACCAGCAAACCCGTCTGAGTATCCCGCACGGCCTCGGAAATTGAACCCGCATCACTTGCAATGACCGGCAGCCCGGAAGCCATGGCCTCGAGAATCACGTTAGGCAAACCGTCACGGTCGCCATCTGTCGCGACCACGGAAGGCGCCACAAGGACATCAGACCGCAGGTAGTAGGTGCGCAGCTCGGCGTGCGGGCGGAATGGGACCAGCAATACACTATCTTCGAGCGCGAGTTCCGCGATCCTTGTTCGCAGTGAAGTCTTGAGATACCCCTCTCCTACCAACGTGCATGAAAACGGCATCCCGTCTTCTCGCAGAAGCGCACACGCGTCAATCAGGTACTCAAAGCCCTTCTTCTCGACAAGTCGCCCGACGGCCAATATGCGAAAGACGTCGTCTCCTTGTGAAGAGCGTCGTCCCGAATATTGCGTCGCGTCTATGCCGTGGCGAACCAGTTCGAAGGGTGAATCCGGGTAGCAAGCCGATAAATAGCGTTGATTGCTCAGGGTACAGGTGGTCCGGAAGGCCGCGTTGCTTATCACACATTCCGGACAACCATCCACGTAGATGTCGTGCGCGTGAGCCGTCAAGCTGTACGGAATATCCAGCGTTCGCGAAAGGCAGTATGCCACCAGCGCCGGAATCCCAAGGAAGTGTGCATGCAGATGCTGGGCATGCTTGGCACGCGGCATCCAGGCGCCGGCGCGCAGTACTGTGCTCAGACAGCGCCTCAACGCCGGAGGATGCGGGTCCTTGTGCAATGCCTGCCACGTTCGCCTGAACAAACGGTATCCACCCTGGAATTGCGCGATGTTCCACGCGAGACCATGCGAACACACGGGCGCAACGTCGATATTCATGCCCAAGCGAACAAGTCCCTCGACCTCTCGTCGAATGAACTGTTCCGAGATGGTCGGATAGTCGCCCACAATGTACAGAACGGACTTACTCATGGGTGGAAACGCTGCTTCTTGATTTCTTGCGCCTTTGATACAAACGGATCAACCACTTTTCGAAGCCGCTTCTGAAATGAGTAGCCTCTTGATAATGAACGAGTCTCCCCTTGAATTTCCGTTTAAACGCGGAAATGCTCTCGATATTCGCGCCCACCAAATCCATTTCGGAGTGCGTTTCGGAAGACACCTTGATGATGTGCCAGATCAGAAGTTCTGAAGTGCATCCGCTGATCACAGAGAAATCCGCACCAGACAGAGCGCAGTAGACTCGCCGTTCATCAAATAGGACCAGTCGCGCCACAATAGGCACACCGTCAGCGGTCCTTGCCAGGTACGTTCGCGCCTGATTCATGCCTGTCAGGGCGCGTAAGAGATCGGTGAAGCCCGCGGACCCAATGGGGGTGTGAAGGCCCTGGCGAGCAAACGTATTGGTGTAAAGTCCAAAAAAGATACGCGGCTCGCATGGACTCATAATTTCAATGCCCCTTCGCTCGGCCCTGCGTATTTTTTTACGCAACTGGTGCCCGAAACGTTGCCAAAGCTCGTCCGTATCCGATATGTCCAGGAGGTAGGTAGCGCGTTGGGCTACCTTCCATTCCCGCCCCAGGAAATCGGGCAGCAGGGCAGAAGGCGACCCGGAAACCGTGACGACCGAGTAGCTCTTCGCGAGGTCTTCAAACAGCCTGCCAACGCACATTGATGTCCGGCCCCCAAGATCATCGCGAAAAACTGGATTGGCATAGGGTGTTGCAAAGGCACGCCGCGCCAAGCTAAGCGGCCCCCGTTTGCGCACTTGAAGAGGGATTCCACCAACGAGGCGCCCGTCCAGAAAGACACCCTTGATGTGCACCCTGTCCCCCGCGGCCTTGGCGATGTGGCGCAACCAACGGGAATCATGGTACACGGTTCCGCTGTCGGCCAAGTTCACGATCGCATCCCACTCCGCGAGTTCCGCGGTTCCAAGCGGGCGCACCTCGATAGGTGGCGCAGACCGCACTACCTGAGATCTTCCCCGTCTCATTTCCGCAAAGACCTCATGAGGTTCTTCACCCCGGCAGCTGTGCGTAGCGCTGCGCCGCCGACTGTACTCGCATGGCAGGAGAAGTCGAACACGTCCACCAATCGAGGCCCGAACGCTCGCTTGAATCGATCGATGCTCGCGACGCCATGACCTACAAGATCTATCTCCTTATGCGTCGCCGCAAATGCCCGCATGACGTGCCACCACATCAGGCTCATGGCATCCGTCTTTCGCAACTGCGGATGCGAGGCGGCAAGCATAAAGTACGCGCGTCGTGCGTCCTCCCCAGTAACCAGTGCGGCTGCGGGATCTCCAGCGCGCGTGCAAGCAAGAAAGAGCCTCACTATGCCTGCCCGGCGGGCCATGCCGAGAGTCTCACAAATCTGTTCGCGAGACAAAGGCATCGGTATTCCCTGCCGCTCGTATGTCTTCGTATAGAGTTCATAGAAGGAATTGGCGTCAGAGACCTCGGTAACAGTCACGCCAAGCTTCGCGGCTTTCCGGACGCGCTGCCTGACCTTTCGGTCAAACCCTCGCCACAGAGCATCGAGGTTGGAAATGTCGAGCAACGGGGTCTTCCGGACGGTGAGGTCTGCGCAAAGGCCGGCGAATCCGTTAGGGGATGCCCCCGGCGCCTGAACAACCCGGAAATGGCTGTATTCCTTTGACAAAACTGAAAACAGTTTTGCCGGACCACATTCGGAGGTGTTGGCACCGGTGAGCACACCGCTGTAGGCGGTTGCCCAGGGTTTTCGTGCAACACGTAAATGGTATCTTTCGGCATGCTTGACTGCGGCTCCTGCAAGTATGCCGCATGCGTCGCAGATCGCATAGACCCGAACGTCCTGCCCCATTCCGTGTGCGAGAGCCTTCAACCATGCACTCTGCTGATACACGCAACCGGACGAAGAAGCGCGGACGAAATCGTCCCACTGCTCCCACTGCGCTTCCGAAGACGCGCGAATCACGATACGCTTCACAGCCACGACCCTCTTTCGTATACTAAGTTCTTCTTTCTTCAGATACCTCATAGCGCGAAAGGAGAAGGTCGCGCCCCAGCAGACGAATGTGAAACAGAGCGGCTCGCCGGCTGAAGCCGTTCCTGGCGAATGCCCTGAGGCTGGAGCGGTTTGCGGCGTTGACCAGTGTTACCAGCCCCCGGCAGCCCTCGCCGATTAGACGCCCACAAAGAATGCGCGTCGCGTTTGGCTGAATGCCTCGGCCTCTGAAGCGCGGCTCCGTCCAAACGTCCCATAGATAGGCCCACTTCGGCGGGATAATCAAGTCCACTTGCATATCCGTACAGGCGTTCAGTTGCTGTGCCTTGGTTCCATCATTCCGAAACAGCCATAGATACGCGAGCGGATGCCCTCTCATCTCGGCCAGAAAACACCGATTCCCGGCCTCCAGTCTTTTGTGAAGCCGCGCTGTATTCAGTTGTGCGTTCACGCCGGCAAGACGGTCCAGGCTACTCGGAGTGACTTCCCTCAGGCACAATCCTGAGTCTTCCCCATCAAGCCTGCACATCTGGTCAAAGCCGAGCTCGAGCAATATCCACTTGCGGAATTTGGCGCCAGGCACGAAATTCATGGCTTTCTCGGCATGCTTAGCGAGCAAGATCGGTCATTCCCCCGAGTGCATGGCCTTCAACAATTCCTCGTCCGACACATTCAACCCATATTTCCTCATGGCCTCACTGTCTACGAGGAGCTTTCGCGGCGCACTCACGGACAGCGTCTTTCGAGCTTTCCCTTCTAACAGAGCGAGAGAATGCCTGGCAGACTCTCGTCCCAGAGCTTCGTAATCCAAGGCGATAGCAACGACACAGCCCTTCCCCCTGGTTGTCTCACCTCCTATTGCGGGCAACCGGAGGTCTTCAGTACACCGGTAGACCACGCCTGTAAACCGCGCGCTGTTGGGGTCCTCGGGAACGTACAATAGGCCGCAGGGCTTCGATGCCTGCAGGCCTGTCACGGCCTTCTCGAAATCCGACTCAACGCGACAGAAGCCGCTCGGCACCGTTGCCCGCACCAGTTCTCTCCTTTCGCGCCGTCCGCACTCCTCCAGTGCCCTTGCAAGCTCTTCGTTGGGCGCATAGTTTTTGGTATAGAGAACCCCCATTCTCGACATAGTCGGCTTCAAGCAATGAGCGACCGCCCACACCGTTTCCGGCTTGGGGGCAGCCGTGAAACAGACCATCGGGCCATCCTCAGCGTTTGGTGCGGCTTTCCTCCCATATTCCTCCCGAACAAGAAGTGCCACCAGCGGTGAATTGGGCAGCACTTCTCTGATTGCATGGCAGACATGTTCGCCGAACCCTATCATCATATCCGGGGGCGAAGAAGATAGCTCTTGCAGAAGCTCATGCAGCCGTTCATCATCGCCGAAGGCATTCACGCGTCTGATAGACACGTGCTCTTCGGCCATCTCTTTGGATTCCTTAAGCTCCTCCTTGAGCGAGGAGATTATACTGGCGTGACAGCGCATCGGAACCCATTCAACGGCGATGATGGAGATGCTCTCCGCTGAACTGCCGTCTGTGCGGACGGCTCCGGAAGCAACGCTCAATACAACCATCACAAATAGAAGCATCCCAGCAGACTTGATTGAATTTGACAAAGACATTATCGAAATAACCTCCCGAAACCCTCTCCGTCACCAACCCTATAGCGCCCCGCCGAGGCAAGGCTCGCTCAATTGTCATTTCCGGTTGGCCGTTAAGCATGCAAATCATTTGGCCCGCTCTGTACATAAAGCCCAACTCATACCACGTGTCAAAGCAAAACTCGCGAACGCACTCCTGTCCGAGCGTCTTCCACTGCCCGCCTTCTTTTTGCCTCAGCGACAGAAGGGCGGAATCTGCCTCCGCGTCCAGGACAAGACGCATTTCACTTTCAGGACTCTCATGGTAAAGAACGAGACCTATCGCACCCGGACCGCTTAGCATGACTTTCACGGCCGCATCGTAATCGTGCCAAACCGGAAACCCTCCGATGGCCAATCCTCCTTTTTCATCCCACTGAGCGAGACAGTCCCCAGCGCTTGATGCGCCTTCCAACACAGCCGGCACGACACACCAATTGCCTTCGACAAACGTCCAACTCCCGGTATTGTTCCCGTCGCATCCGGCGAATCCGTCGTAGAAATGGGTGATGCCCTCGCCCAACCCTTCCGGCGAGTAGAAAGGGTTGCTTGTCAGAATGATCTTGTCGAGAGCGGTGCCGTCGCTGTGATTCGAGAAAGTCAGGTAATTCAATCCCTTCCGAACCTGAATTTGCGGGCCTTTCACCCAATGCCAAGAACCGAAAATTGCATCATTACCGACGATAACGCGCTGACCATCATTTACAGACAGGAAGAAGGCATTTGTGCACCCGTCGCCCCATAAGGTGCGCATCCAGAGAAAGAGCCGCCCCTCATGGAGTAGATCCACTCGATACGTTACCGAGCCTTTCCCTGTTCCTCGCCATCCTTGTCCTGAACCCAATGGCAGCACTAAACAGGCCGCTCCGCTCGCGGAGGGATCTCCATGCAAGACGCGCATGGGCGCTTGAAGTGCAGCATAACTCTCTGCCTCAAATACAATCGTCGTGTCTGTTTTGGTCACCCGGACCACAGCAAAAAGGAGGAGAAGCCCACCAAGACAAACCGTTTGTGCGGCACGCACGGTCATTCCCTCCCCGGGCCCATAATCCATCCGTGAACAAACACAAGGGGCATCATCACTTGCCCGACAAAAACCGGGGTAAAAAAGGCCCACACAAACGCCACAACGAAGAATCCCGGCAAGACGCGGGCATGCGTCTTCAGCCCTCTTCCTTCCAGCATAAGCCTGAGCAGCCAATAGCAAAACGCGGTTAGACCCAATAGCCCGATGGAAGCAAGGATGACGCCCAATCCAATGCGCGTACCCAACAGAAGTGTATTATCCTTGGGCATCCCCTGGTAAAACTCCCCAATACGCGCCTGATAATTGCCGATGCCCGCACCGAATAAGGGGTATTCCGACAACACACACATCGCGGCATACCCTTCGATGTATTTTTGGGAAACGGCTGGGGATTCCCTCATGGGCGCAGCAGAAACGTGAGGATGCTCGCGAGCCTGAAGAAAGACCGAGACGGCGAATAACACCGGGACGAGCACCATGACAAACCGATCCAAACCCCTCCAACGCACATCCTCGCCCGAGTTTGTCGAAACCAGCATCGCGTAAAACAAGCAGACGTTACACTGGAGGGCATTCCGCGTTCCCCCGGCTCCGGGCGAGGCGACGTCCAGGCCGAGAGCCGGAAGAATAAGGAGCGCAGCGCCCAGGAGGAGCGCTGCCCGCACTGCCCAAAAGCGGATACGGATGCCGAAGGCACAAGCCCGTATTTCGCCAAACACCCATGCCCCGGCCACCACATAGAGAGAGAGTTGCACAAGTTCCCGCAAGGCGCTGAGTACATCCACCGCGTTTGGCACTGAGAACAAAGCGACCACCATCAAGGGCATACTTGGAGCCAGTCGAAGCCACAGCGTACCGTCGCGCAAAGCCGCCATCGCCTTGGAAAGCATGAGGAGCGCGACCAAGAGCAGCAAAACCTCGCTTATGGTTGCTCCCGCCACCTTCAGGCCGATAGGGCACAGGATAACGGCACAGTGAGCCAGAACAGAAAGCATCGAACTCGCCAATAGTCCCCGAGCACAGTCATCGCTTTTGCCGGCTTCGGCATGTGTCACGCATGACGGCAAATCAGGTCCCCCATAGCAATCCCGCACATCGCGCAACAAATGGCGGCGCGAATGGCCCAATTCCTCTGAAGCGATAGCGCGGTTCGAGCCAGGGAATAGCTCCCAAGAACGAGCACGATGTTTCCTGAAGTCGTCCACACCACTTGAGTTTCGAGCGCGAAAAGCCGCGCGAGTAGAAAGTAGCCCAGCAGCATCAATGCAACCACGACAAACGCCAAACACGTGAAAAGCCTGGTCCAAATCTTCATACATGCCGGATTTTCAGGATGTGGCAAGGCCAGCGATGCAAAGCACCCGGCTACGAGCACTGGAAAGACTGGCTTGATATGAAATGCCCAGGACTCGGACGTGAATACAGGCTGCCCAATAACAAACCTGCTGGACACAAGCGCACAGAAAGCAAACGCTGTAGCGTATACTTCCCGATTCCAGACGAGTCGTCGTGTGAACCAGGCGAAGACAAGAAAGCAACCTGGCCAAAGGAGGCCCTTCCCATGAGGCAAAGGGTTTACAAAACTCAGCACTGTGGACATCGCCAGCACACCGAACACGGTCACCGCAATGGGTAGAGTCTTACATAGTTGTCTGGCACGAGCCATGGATAGACTTTTTGTCCCTCAATTGTTGATACAGGATTGTTAATTGCTCAAGCTGTCTGTCAAGTCCATATCGTTCCGCAGCCCGCCGCCTTGCCGCCATTCCCAGGCGCCTGGAAAGCACCGGATCGTCCAGAAGCCGCCGAATGGCTTCCGCCAGTTCCTCGGGACAATCCGGCCTGACGAGCAGCCCGCACTCGCCGTGAACCAGCACCTCCTCAACACCGGAAACGCGCGAAGCCACTATCGGCTTTCCCGCCGCCATCGCCTCCAACAGGGCATAGGAAAGTCCCTCGTAGTGTGTGGCCAATACAAATAGATCCCAAGTGGCCAAACGCCTCGGCACATCCTGCACCCATCCTGCGAACTCGACCGAATTCTCTATGTTCATCCGGCGTGCAATTCGTTTCAGCATAGGCAGTTGTGGTCCCTCACCACAGACCACAAGATCGGCTTCCAGACCCCATTGCTTGAGAATACCAAGACTGCGCAACAGAGTGTCCGTGTCTTTCTGGGGACGCAGTCCGGTTACACTCCCTATGACACGACGCCCGCGGCGGGTGCGTGTGCCACTGGGCAACATGAGATCCCGGACCCCGTTGTAGACTGTGGCGATTTTCCTCTCTTGAAAACCGAGCTTCTGCGCACATTTTGTCTCGGAGTCTGAGACAGTGACTACAAGGTCCGTCAGCGGTCTCAAAGCCATTTCCGCCAGAAAATACGCTTGGGCTTTCACGCCTCCCGCAAGGTAGGCGTACGCATGAGGTGAGTAAAGCACCGGGCCGATACCCTCTAACCAGGCCGCAATCCGTCCGACCAGGCCCGCCTTGGAGCTGTGCGCGTGGACGACATCGAATCTGTTCGCTCTGAGAATCTTGCGCGTTTCGGATATGGCGTGGATGTCGGAATACGGAGAGACGGCTCTCTTCATATCGACTATCCACACCTGTGCTCCGCTTCTCCTGAAAGCGCTTACAGCTTTCAGGAACGTCTCGCCGCGTGAGCACGAACAAATGCACGCCTGGCGGACGCGGCTCGGATCCAGTCCGAACATCACGTCCTCCAACCACCGGCGCGTTCCCCCAGCCGTCGCTTCCAGAATGTGGACTACACGGACCGGCGTTGTCTCAAAACGCGCTGTTGAACACTGCTCACGAAGTACTGGCATTCCTCGCTTCCAAGCAAGTACGCGAACCCTAAGTACACGAAAGACCCTCCCATCACTGCGGCGGTCAGAAGGGCCATGCGACACGAAAAGGAAGTATCCATGTATGTTCCGACTGCCTTCTTGAAGCAATACACGGCTATCCCTGCAATGAACGCCGCAGTGGTGAAGCGCAAAATCTGAAAGATCTTGAATTGATCAATGGAAACCTTTCCCCGAATGGCAACCAGAGCCACCAGTGCCAGCACCTTCGCAAAACGACTGGTCACGATTGCCAGTGCTAAACCCGCCAGTCCCCACGGTTGAATACAGACGACGATCAGGAGACAACGCAATGCCACACCGGCGATACCCAGGAGCACGGGTGGCCAGACGTCCGCGCGAGCGAAGAAGTGTCCGGTGATGAGCGCCTCGACAGATAGCGCGCACATTACAGGGGCAAGCCAGAACAGGATCACCGCAACATGCGCAGTGGACTCGGCATCGAATGCCCCCCGTTCATAAATAAACGAGACTATCGGCCGCGATAAAACGCACGTGAAAACGGTCAATGGAACGAAGATGAAGAGCATGGCTCGCGTTCCAGCAGCAAGCATTCTGCCGGCGGATTCGTGCTCTCCGCTCTGATTCATTTCGGCGAAAAGTGTAAACAGAACCGTGCCGGACGCCAAAGGAATGATCAGCAGAGGCATATTGACCACTTTCCATGCGAAACTCAGCGCCGCTACCGAACCCGGCACCAACGTGGAAGACGCCGCGGTCTCGGCCACGTTGCCGAGACGTGACGACACGGCGCCCAGCACAGGTGCCAGCATCAACCACAAAACCGTCTTGAATTCCGGATCATGAAAGCGCGGAAAAGTCGCGTTTCGTCTCCAAGTGGGCAGGATCCCCACGGTGCAAACCAGAAGAGCCAGGAGGGCGCCAGCGACTGTTCCCCATGCGGCCGCCGAGATTCCCGACTTCGAGGCAAAGGCAATCACGGCGACGATAGTGGCGGCCTTCAAAAACAGTTCGCTTGCGGGCGGGAATAGAAAGCGCCGTTGTGCGTTCAATGCGATGGTGAAGATCGGATGCAGCCCCATAACAACAGAGAGCGGCAGCATGACCCTGAGCATAGTCACACACAGCGCATGCCGTTCCTCGTCAAACCCGGGCGCAAGAAGCCATGCCAAGTGCTCCACGAGCAGATAACACACAAAGGCGGCTATACACAAGAAAATCAAGAGTATCAAAAGCCACGCATGCCATTGGCTCCAGGCACGCGCCCGCTCTTCAGATTGGAGCCGACGGACGAACATTGGCAGAATGGTGGGGGTTGCTATCCCACTTACCGTAAAAAAGAACATCATCGGAACGCTTACTGCCGCTGTGAATGCATCGAGTGCGGTATCCAATGCGAAATAGTGCGCGAGGACAACCTTCTCTCCGAAACCACCAAGCTTTACAATCACTCGCAGAACAACGAGCGAACCTATGAACCCAAATACGCGCGAGAGCGACAGAGCAGATTCGCCTTTATTTGGTGTCTGAACCGCGGTCAATGGCTTCGCTCCCTGGCAAGGGTACAAGCGCCCAGCGACTCTTTAATCACAGCCCGATATACTTGGGCGACACGCCTGGCGCACTCCGCCCAGGTAAACGAAGATGCCCGTTTTAGGCCCTCGGCTTTCAGCACCGCTGCTCGCCGGGGTTCTGCGAGAACCAGCGACAGTTTGGATGCAAGTTCCAGAGGGCTGTCAGGGCTGAACAGCAATGCTGCATTGCCTACGGTTTCTGGTAAGGCGCCAGCATTGGAGCAAAGCACCGGCGTACCACACGCCATGGCCTCCAAGGGCGGCAACCCAAACCCTTCCTCCCAAGATGGATATACGAACGCCTCGGCGCCGTTATAAAGAGCCACAAGCGTTTCTTCGCTTACACGACCGGCAAGAAGCACACGGCCTTCCACTCCGGCCTCTGAAATGGTTCGGCGAAGATTGGGCAAATCGTCACCTACTCCTCCAACAATGACCAGCGCAAGATCTTTTGGCTCCTTCTGCAGCATGCGGGCAAAAGCTGCTATGAGGGAAGACAGGTTTTTTTTCCGTTCCAACCTGCCTACGGCCAAGAGGTAACGTCTGCCACGCAGGTTCGGGACACGAGAGAGTCTGCGTCGCACTTCATCACGATGGGTAACCGCAAAAGAAGCCGAAACGCCAAGAGGTATGACTTCGACCTTCGCCTCCGGAACGCCTGTAACCGCTGTCAGGCGCTCTCTCACGTACGCGCTGGGCACGATAACCCTCGTAGCGGATCTGGCTCCTTGCGGGAGTATTTTCCCGTAATGAAGGGCATTGGCGAATCTCGTCAAGTCAGGCCTATCCAGCGCAATCACGTCATATATGCTCAGAACCGTCGGGATTGAATGATACGGAGACACCACGTATCCGGTGGCGTGGTAGAGACTCAATCGTGCGAAGCGGAACGCCGCAGGCGCTGCCAGTTGCTGCCACAAAATCCGGCACGGCCGTCCCATGGCTGCCAAGAAAGCCTTGTGCACCACCACGTTTCTAAAGCCAGCCAAAGGAGGAATCTTTGAGGTTCTCGCGTAGACATGTATTGAATCGTCGCCGAGTTGCTCCGCCAGGGCCCCAAGCAATTCTCGTATGGCGACTTCGACACCGGTGTCTTGAACACCCGGCAACATGTATTCATACCCTATCCGCATCTTAGCAACTCGCGATACAGCGCCGCGACAGCCATGGCGTGATTCTCGATAGAATACCGGCCAGCACGCGCCTTGCCGTCTTCTGCTAGACGCACGCGAAGCTCCTCATCCTCAAAAAGGCGAGAAATACAGGTCACGAGGTCAGCAACGTCTCCGTTTCTGAAACACAGACCCGTATGTCCGTGCTCCACAAGCTCCGCAGGTCCCCCTGCATCACTCACCACAACCGGCACGCCGACCATCCATGCTTCCACAACCACGCGTCCGAAAGGCTCCTGGCTGGAAGGAAGCACACAGATATCGGAAGCGCTCAAGATGGCGCCAATGTCCTCCCTGGATCCCAGGAACGTAATGCGCCCATCGAGGTCGGGCATCTTCGCCCTTGAGTGCAATTGCTCGATGTATTCCCCGTTTCGATGCCAGATGTCATCCCCCACAATGATCCCGTGAATAGGTTCATCTCGCCCTTGGAGAAGCGCAAGAGCGTTCAAAAAGAGGTCATGGCGCTTCCATGGGGCCATCTGTGCAATCATAGTCATTACGAACGCATCCCCAGGCACTCCCAATTCTTTTCTAATCTCGGGCGCTGGCCTCTCGGGAAGCACAGGCATGGCCACGCCGTTGGGAATCACCTCTATCGACGACGACGCTCCGGGCACAAGGGCGCCCAGCGCCCGGGCAGCATAGCGAGAAGCAACCAACGTGCGACTTGCCTGTCGCAGCACGAACTTTGTCAGGTACCTGTACTTCGGGTAGTCTCTTACATGAACAACAAGCACAGGAATGCCTTTGATCCAAGCGGATATGGCGCACGGGATAGCGGCTTTCAGACCGTTAGCGTGAACTATCTTCGCGTTGATTGAGTTCGAAACGGCCCGAACTTTGAATGCTAAGAGAATCAGGTCCCACATGGATTTGATCCATGAGGCTATTCCGCGTCCTCTTTCCAGCTTCACGCGCCGCACAACGGCATACGGAATGTTCCTTGCCTTGAGTTCGCGCCCAAGCGTGACTGCCTCGGGGCATGCCACGTGGGGCTCCAGCTCGGTATGCAGGCGCAGCCATTCAGCACATTCGAAAAGGCTCCGTTCTGCCCCGCCGCAACAGGGAGCCTGAGAAACCATCAAGATTGCTGCGCCGATTTCCCGCATTGTACCCCTCTTCAGCTCTCGTCTTACTTCTTCACAGGATGTCCCGCTCTATTTCGGCGGAGTCCCAGCCAGACAAACAAGACAAGTTTCTCAGCCGGATTTCAGTTATGTTCAGAGGATGGACGGGGTCCATATGCTCCCCCCACAGGGCGATTTCCCAGTTCCGTGGTGCTTCCATTGCCTCGAATTCCGTGCTTGCCTCGACAAGTTCATCGATCGAAGCGACAATCCTGTTACCTCTGATCGACACCATAAGCGAGGGATGCGTGGAGATATTGGCGCTGGATGCTGATTCCTGGGCCAGGGTATCTCCATTACGATCTATTCGGAGATCCCCCATACCTCCCCTGTCTGCGGAGATTATCAACTCTACAGAAGGATCCGAGTGATCGCGGATCCGCAATCCGAAACGCGCACCCCCCGGTAGAACAGGAAGACGAGCCAATGGAACATCCTCTTGTCCGCCCAACGTGTTCGCCCGAACGACTGCCTCGTCTCTCTGAAGAAAAACTTCGGCCACAAAATCACCCGAGAGCGGAGCCCGCCTCTCTATCAGTATCTCGCCATCACTCTCTGTGGGACGTATTTCGAAATAAGCCGGGTGTGAAACGAGCCTTGAGGTGCCTGCTACATGCCGCCAGTGTGCTTGTGCGAAATCATCGCACCAAGGCTCGAAAATGTAGTGCATGTCATCGGCTGGAATTTCGTCGCAAGCATACACTTCAGCAAAAGCCACGGCCGAAGCCTTACCGGAGAAAAGCCCGATCGAACTGGCCGAATGTGTGCATGTAAAGGGAAGCGTCCTCACAAATGAACCATTCAAATGGACGCCGACACTGCCCGGTTGTACCTGAAGCTCAAGCGCGTGCCACTGGCTCGGGTCGAGTCTCACAGGTTGCTCCCAGACAAGACGACTCGCGCCATCCTTGGATTCGAGCAAGGACACCGCGCACGCACTTCCATTTGATTTATCTCCTGGCCCCAGGACTAATGCGGAATAGTTGCGCGAATCGCGGAAGTCAAAGCAGACGCCTCCACTTCCCTCCTCAAGCTTCATTTGCGCGCGGAATCCGAACCGGTCAGAGATTGACCACGGGGCCAGCCGGATCGCACCTGTTTCTCCCATCCCCATGCAAGGAGACATTTTCTTTGTGTCATCAAAGGCGGACACGGGGTGCCATATACCAGAGACATCAGTCCAGTCGGTTGTCTCCTCCCACGAATGCACTACGTGTGCTTGAAGGCTTCGAATCGCAATATCTTTGAATGCTTCGTTACGCTCGACATCTGCCACAAAGGCCAAAGGCCCTCCATCAAAGGTGCTGTCCCGAAGGCAAATAACTGAGATTCCATTCAGGCAAATACGGATCTCCTCCGCGAGACGAACAAGCCGCAGGGCATGCGTCAGATTCTCTGTATCAGCCACAGCACGTTTGGCAAGCAGAACGCGCTTACCATCTGCCAAACGAAAAAGGGTCACGTTCAGGTTCCCATCTTCTCCTCGCCGCAACGCACACTCGTAGCCGTTCTTTGCCTGCTGCAAGCAGAAAAGCACACCGTTGGAGCCAGGGAAGCCATCGGAAGCATTTCGCGAAAGCCCAAGAGCCACATCCAGCTTGAAGTGCCGCCATTCAGAGTCCGTGAGAAAAATCCTGCTGCGCCCATCTCCAAGTCTTCCCCAATCACCCTCAAGCTGCTGAGACTCGAATGTCCTCTCATCTGGCCTGAAACCTGGGGGGAGGTAATCTGGATCGTTGGAAAGCGCTATTGCGTCGACAAGCGTCAAGTGTTCCTTCTGGATTAGCGTGATTGTTTGACGCCCCGCTTTGAACGTCAGCTTCATTCCGGAAACCCAGATCCACGTACGGGGAGGATGCGAGGATGACAATGGGGTGTTTGAAAAAGACGGCACGCTTCCAGCGGACGCAATGCTCTCAGCGCTGGTCAAAAGCTGGATGGAACGGGCGCAGGTGCAATGCCACTGGACGCGCAGCCAAAGACTATATTGACCGTCTTCTGCTATGTCTACATCGAAGACTATTTCGCCCCTGCGGGCAGCTGTGGGTTCGTCTGCCCCCATCATGACCGCCTCCCCGCCCAACGCTCCCTCACATTGCCGCCTCGATGCTGGTGAGACGATCCGGGTTGCATCTTCGGCCTGCAAAATCAGAGTCCCTGGTGTAACGGAATCGGATGCAACGCCGCGCAGAGACACGACAATAAGAGCGCCGGCACATGCAAAGCCCCAGCGACTCACTTTGCGGCCTCCACGCTGATGGATTTCAATCTATCAATGTATTCTCTAGCCTTCTGAGCGTACGATGAGTCGGGGTATCGAAGAACAAGTTCCTCGAAGTACTCCAGGGCTCCACCGTATTTCTGTTGGGAGAGTTTGTTGCTGCCAAGCCAAAAAAAAGCCCGAGGGGTGATCGAACCCTGAGGATATTTTTCGCAGTAGGCAGCCATATGGACCTCCGCGTCCTCGTTCAGTCCCATCGCTGCTTCGCAGAGAGGGATCAGAAACTCAGCCTTAAGGGTTTCGTGCTCTGGAAGCCCCTCAGCCAAAGCCATTTGAATGACTTCATAGGCTTCGCTGTAATGTCCTTCCTCGTATAGGCAAAGGGCCTGCCTCACGGACGCCGGCCCCGCATACTCGCTATTGGGGTAATTCTCTCGAAGTTCTGCAAAGACTTCAGCGGCCTTCACTTTCATGTCGAGCGAATCTCTGTAAAACTCGGCAATCTTCATAAAATACTGCGGACTTGAGTCAGAACCGGGGAAGATGTCTATGAAATGCCGATAGGCCTCAACGACTCGAGCTCGTACACGCATCCTCTCCAGAAGACTGATGTGTTCATTGAGGGCAGCGGCGTAGCGCTTCTCCCCATCATCTCCCATCGCCTTAAGTCGTTCCTCGATGAATGTCAGATACGTTTCGCTCAATCTGGCTGCCGCTTCACGAGCCGCAAGACTTGCTCGAACCTGCTCGAGTTCACGGTCCGACGCACGCGTGCATGGCCAAGTCCAAAGGCCACTCAATCCCTCAGCTGCCGCTTTGCACGAGCCGATAAGGACCTGTCTCTCTGGCGAATCCTCCGGCAAGCCCGCAAAAGCATTTGGCAATATCTTCAAGAATTCTTCGAATTGCCCCGCAGTTGCCACAGGATCAAGCCTCTCGACAGCTATTCTTCCCATGCGTGCTCGAAAAACGGCTTTCTCGTACACTGTAGCGCTGTTAAGCGCATCATCGAGCCCAACATGTTCGATAATTGTCTGCAGTGAGGGACTGTGCGAAGCATAAATGCTTGCCAACGTATGCGGTATGCTTTCTGTTTCATCACAATCTGTCGCGCCAAGAGCGAGTTCTTGAGCGAAATATTCGGCTAAAATCTCCGGATTCTCCGCTCGCCACAAGATGTCTGCCTCCAGTGGGAACCCGGCCTCTTCCAATATCAGGTTCACCTTGATCGCAACGTCCTCTTTCCGATATGTGTCCGGGAAACCTGCTATCAACCGAAGGCAGTCAAGTGCCGCCTCTCTGCTCCTTCCTTGCGGGCGGTAGTGATTGGCTCTCATAAAGAGTGCGATGCGCGCCTTGGGCTTCCGTTCACTTTCGTCAAGAATCGCAGCACATTTCGCCAGGAATACTTCTTCCTCCATCTCCTCAGTAATTTGAAGCTCTCGGGCAAAAGCCGCGTTGCCAACCATGCTGTCGGGCAGGGCTTCGTCCACGCTCCTGCAGAAGGTCAGAAGATCGTCGCGGCCTTCAAGCGCCAAGCGGTCGCAGCACGCGTCAAAGAGAAGCGGTCCCGCAGCATGATTCTGAAATCGCTTCAAGGCAGACACACATGCCATTGAATCCTTGGGTGCTGCGGCGGCCAGGGCAACCTCCGCGATCTCTTCTAGAAGCGCCTGCCGCCGGGGGAGTATCCCAGGCTTCTCAGGCAGCGCGTCATACTCTTCCATGAGAGCGTGCAGGCGTTTTCCGGGATCGGTGGTGGAACTCTCGGTACGTGAAGGAGGCTCGGAACATGACAGCAAACTTGCGCATAGATACGTCGCGATAAGCACCTGAAACATGCCGGCCAATACGCGCCTATCATTCATATGCGTGCTCCTCCAGAAACTCGGGCCCCGTACGAATCCTGCACCCGCGTTTCAATCATTCGCTTTTCGGACGCTTAATCACTGCATGGATGGGAATCTGTGCAACGACCTGTTCGTCTTCAGATACTATCGAGATTGTGGTCTTCAGATCTTCGATCCTCTTGTCTCCCGAGAGAGGTGTGCTCAGTGTAATAACCAAAATCCTCTCCCCCTCAGAGTCTTCGGGAGCCAATTCCGCTGTCACCCGTTCGTCGGGACAGAGCCAGCGAAAAGAACCCGGCTCTGACGAAGGAACCAGAAGCCGGACCTCTCTAGCGGACTGTGTGCCGGGCTCGACAATGCCGAAAAGAGCCCGTTCGGGTTGGACCTTTATCGGATAGGGCACGAAAGCCTTGACGGGAATCTCCAGAAACGGTATGCGAGTAGACGTTGTTTCGAACTGAATGGCCGTCCCGAAACTGCCCGGAACCTCTGGAGCCTTGAGAATGACACGGTAATGTGTCCTCGATACACCGCCCTCATCTTGCTCCTGTGGAACTTCTTCCATTGTCAGAACTGGAGAGGCGCACGAATAAGACAGGATTTCTGGGACGGTGGTTTCGCCAAAGCACTCAATTTCAAGCTCTTTGACGGCCTCCTCCCCAGGTGAAAGAGGGCCGAAATCCAGCGCCGGTGGCGCGGCTTCCACCGATCTCACAAGACGAACCTTGACTGTGAACAGGAGTTCCGGCTTCTCGGGATCGTTCGTGCCAACGAGGGTGGTGAAGGAATTCAGGCCGGTTCTCGTGGGGGGATTCTTCGGGGAAAAGCCGATCTTCAGCTTCCCGGATGCTTCCGGGGCAACTTCGGTGCAGTCGAGCAAGTCAGACAGGCATTGACAGCTGCGCTTCTTCACCTCCAGTGTCAGCGGAGCGTCGCCAACGTTCCGAAATTGGAAAACGTGCGAAAACGGCTTTGTGTAGAAGACGTTTCCCAAATCAATCTCCGTGCCCTCCACTTCAATGCGGGGGCCGATGCTCTCGCTCGCCGCCTGAGTTGCTCCGAAAAATAGCAACACCGCACAAAGACCGACACTGATGAAGGCCTGTCTTTCTCTGATGCGGCGGGACGCGAACAGGCGGCATCGCGGACGCGCACTCCACGAATCAGCCAATCCCCTCTCCCGGATTTGCGTCGCTACTCCACGCATATGGCCCCTAACATCCCATAGGACAATCAATACAAACCCGCAGGCACTACCCCGGCGGGCTTGATTGCGTACAAGACTTCATTCGCCATGGCTTCGCCCTTTCTGAGCGCCTCTTCCACGGTCATACTGCCGCGCAGAGCCAGGTTAAGGTTATCCCAGACATACATCAGCCCCGTCTGCCGTCCGTAGAGATTGTTCGGGCCAATATCTGTGACCTTGGAATGAGCTTCGTACAAGATTTCGAGACCGGGATACGACGATTCCATCCGCTCCTGAAAGTCCTCCCGCTCCGTGAAATCAACACGACAGGGATAGCAGCCCGGGCGTTCCGGCATGGACACATCCCGCCGCGTCAACCACTTCACAAGTTCCCAACTCGCGCGTTCCCGTTCGAGCGTGCTTCTTCGGATGCCCAGGTAACACGTCGATTGATTCGGAGTCAGAAGGTTGTGGTGCACTGGAACGTGGGCAATACGATAGCGCGCAATCTCATCCGGCGTGAATTGGAGCCTTCCGTGATCGGAGATGATCATGGCATACCGGCGCTCGGCGGAAAGCCGGCCAACACGCACACCCTCCATGGAAAGCAGTTCCTGGCAGGCGCCGATCGCCTTCATGGCTGTTTCATTGCCAACCACGTCCACGCCTTCTTCGTCGAATAGCGTGCCGCCCATTTCAAGGAGCAGCGTCAGGATGACGAATCCAACGTCTTCGCTGTCTGCAATAGCTAACCCAAACTGGTCGACGAGGCCATCGCCGTCCGTATCTTTGGTGAAGTGCGCCACTGCCGCCACCAACTCATTCCAGGAGCGCGGGGGTTCCCGGCCCGCCTCTTCAAAAAGCCCGCGATCACAAAACATCACAAGAGGCTCCGACGCCCACGGTACCCCCCAGGTCTTTCCATCGAATGTTGCGCAATCTATCATGCCTTTTGGAAAATCGGTTTTCTTGAATGATTCGTCAGGAAGAAAGTTGTCAATAGGAACCAGACGCCCAAGAGAAGCCAGATAGGCAACCTCATAACCCTTCCAGGATTTCATCCCGCATACGTCGGCAGGAAGGGAGGGCCGTTCTTCAATTGGCGCCTCGTGAGCACGGGGGCTGTCCAGAGCGAAGGCCGTGGCTTTGATATCTGAATGCACGCGATTAAAGGCATTGATCTCCGCTTCCAACCACTGGGCCCCACCTGAAAACGAATGAGCGGAAAGCATTCCGATCTCTATTGAAATGATGCCCTCGGCCTCGGCGGCTGGATTTTCCTCACCAGCGAAAGCCCCGAAACAGGCAAGAACCAGCAACAAGAGGAGAGTTAGACGCCGATAAATGATCGAGAAAGTCATCCTACGCATTACTTGCCCCCCTTTCCCACATGCCCCAAACCACTAAGGCCGGTCCACGCCCTGCCGCCGACCCGCATCGGTCGTGTGCTGATGCATTACATCTTGGCCTGCACTTCGCGCCAATATATCTCGCGTAGCACGAAGTGATTTTACGCCAGAGGGTTGTGCACCCGGGCGCCGGTGTGCGTCAGACGCACATGAACGGCATCTACGCGTATAAGGATATTAGCAGAGAAAGCCACGCGCGTAAAGCCCTTTATGCATTTATCTCTTTTCGGCCAGAAGTCAGCATCCACGCCGGTAAGGGCGCGACCGGCCCACGTGCCGGCAACGCGCTTGAGTTGCGGCCCAACCGCTACCCAGCGGTTCTCCAAACGCCCGCTGCCCCGCGTAGAGCGGTTATGACTTTGCAGCAAGTTGTGACTCTGCCCACCCGTTGGTTGGTGGCAAGGGAGTAGACAACATTGTCGTCGCGAATCTCGGTAACCTTGACTTCAATAAGAGGATTGGTAGAAACAGGAGGGGGCAGATTGACCTTTTCGCTTCTGTGATATGCAAGGGAAACGCTCTTGGCTTCCGCTCGCCGCGAATTGAGAATGATGTGTTTGCCAAGCGAGGGCACGTTGCTTTCGGCGACACTTGCTCGCAGTTCAACTTCTGTGCTCAATTGAGAGGTCCGGTGCAAGAAAAGCGACCTTGCGAAGGTGTGAGGAGTGACTGCCTTGATTCTTATGCTTATGTGTTGTCTCTGGTCGCCTGGCAGGCGATATGCTGTCGCTTGAACACAGCCGCATGAGGCCTTTATGTCAACCACAACCTCGCCTGAGCTAAGGGCGTGTACGAAGTAGCGTTGGCCAAAGACCAAACCTGGAAGCTGCACTACGAGTTTATCGCTTGGACGATCAGGAAAAAGTATCCGATAAGGGTCCTTTTGGACTCCTTTGCCACCCTGCACTTCTATAACGACGGATGCGGCGCGGCATGAGCACAAAACCATGCTTATGCAAGCAAGAGAAAAAGCACCGATGAGTTGGTCTTTCATAAGCGGTGCTTCTTCCTGAGCATGCGCATTGAAACAAACACCCCCGCGCAAAGCGTACCTATCACGGCGGGAACAAGAAAGCCGACAACGGTTTTCTGCGAGGCCGACATGTCATCGTGCGCTTCTCGCGCTCCTAGGCTGCCTCCGCCTTGGACACCTGTATCACCCGCGCCACCCTCGGAAGCATTTCCGGAGTCGCCGGATTCGAGAGCTGAGGGCGATTCATTCTCGAGCAAGTGCTTTTCGAGGCCCTGCGCTCCCTTAGTGTAATGCAAGGGCGGGCTTGTGGAATAGTCGATAACAAGACGCCCGTCCGGAATCTCAGGAAATGCGAGAACAGACTCATCTTCAAGCCGAACCAGACTTCGCAACTGGAAGATTCTGGCCAACGGCTCCTCCGCGGTATCCGATTGCCTGTGCACGCGATAGATAACCGTATCGGGTATGCTGTGGGTTTCGCCCAACCCCCCGCTGCCATAACCGAACTCCCAACTCTGATTCAGGATATCTTCGTGGATATGACCTGCCCCCAGTTTATGCACCACTCAGAGTGAGAGGGTTTGCCACAATTTGTTGCCCTGCCCTCGGGGCTTCCGCATTGTCGGAACGCAGGGAGGCCGTAGGCCGACCGGAGTTACGGCAATGCGCGGCGAATTCCGCCGGGGTCATGTAATTCAAACTGCTGTGGGGACGTTCGTGATTGTATTCGCTTCGGCAGGCTTCTACCACCTCCTGAGCGTGCCGGCCGTCGAGAAAGACGTGCATGTTCAGACATTCGTCGCGAAACTTGTCATTAAAACTCTCAATATACGGGTTTTCCCAGGGGCTTCCCGGTGTGATGTAGATGGTTTGGACGCCGCGCCCGGCCAACCAATCCTTTACTGCCTTTGCCACCAGCTCGGGACCGTTGTCTGAGCGAATGTACTGTGGCGCACCGTGAATCAGAAAGAGCCACTCGAGCGAGGCGATTACCTTGGCCGCTCCGATCGAACGCTCTACTCGGATGTGAAGGCTTTCCCGCGTAAACTCATCCAACACGCACAGCATGCGTAGCTTTCCGCCGCGTTCCGTGCGGTCTTCAATGAAGTCGCAGGTCCACACGTGATTCGGGTACTCCGCCCTCACCG